>Ga0209306_1000262_pt1 | contig 29619 bp, 24 predicted proteins | sample COGITO_mtgs_1103_3_FD_184793 | JGI IMG/M metagenome (GOLD analysis project Ga0209306, IMG submission 184793) | Pelagic marine microbial communities from North Sea - COGITO_mtgs_110328 (SPAdes) (version 2) | ecosystem: Environmental > Aquatic > Marine > Epipelagic ... | reverse complement strand
GTGCCACACCACTCAGAAATAATCATCGATTTACGATTGCGATTAAATATGAGTAATAATCTAAATAGAAAAAAAAGATCATTGATCGATGCCAATTAATAATACTAGCACAAAAAATTTTGAAACGGGTCCTATTAGTTTTAGATCACTTTCAAATACATTTGGTGGCACTCAACCAGATGGTAGTGTTAAATTTTCAAAATATAAACGTGACACTAAATCGGATGAACCAATTACTCCTGATGCAAATGAGAATGTAGGTATTTCAACGAATGATAATTTATCAATTGAAACATTTCGTGATAGTATCAGTGAGGTTGTTGTCACACAATCTGGAATTGATGAAGAGGTAGAATTTGAAAGTTATTTTGGCACTAATATATCGAAGAATATTAAAAAGAGACTTGATATAGGTGGTACAATTTTTTCAGATGAGACTGATAAGTTTGCTGCCGAATTTACCACAACTGAAACCATTAGAAATTTAGATATTAATGTCGAAGGTAATATTTATGGTGCTGGTGGTTCTGTGGGTAGTGATGGTGGTGGGTCATTATATATTCAATCTAGTGCAAATAAAAAAGTTAATTTAAACATTAAGTCTGGAGGTAAAATATGGGCTGGAGGAGGAGGAGGAGTTGTTGGTAATACCGGACAGGGTATTAGTGGAAATTGTAATCAATCATATAATGTGAGTAGAGGAGAATCATTTACAAGATCATATACTTATACTGCACAACAAAAAACTCCAGTACCACCAAAAACAGTAACAAATCGGAATCACAATCCTGGTTATAGTGAAGTAACTATTCCTGGAAATCCATCATATTACTATGCCACGGCACCTTCAGCTCACACTCGTGCCGGGACTCAGAGGATGGGTAGAGCACATGCTGATACAGCATGTCATCAAACTGGAGGAGCAGTTAAGACATTTTTTGCAGTTAGTCCTAGTGACAGAAGGGGCGCTTGCCGTCGTCGTGGAGGACAGAGAGGAAGAGCGAGAGGACAAGCTTGTGCAAATGCATGGTCATTTTCATGTCAATATAAGATACCTTCCACAAATCCACCTTATCAGCAGGCTAGATATAATCCGTTTCGACAATCAAGTTCTTCTCAACAAGCGCAACCACCTGTATACAATCCCGTTCAAAAAACCGTCACTAATACACATTCACGGACTAGTCCTGTTGCTAAAATCAGAACCAGTCCTATCAGTGCCACTGGAGGTGCTGGTGGATCTGGTGGTAGTGGAGAGGGATATTTTACTGGTGGAATTCTATCGGCACAGAGTGGAATTATAGGAAATCCTGGTACTACTACAAATTGTCCTACTGGTTATTCTGGGAAAAAAATTACGGCATCTACTGGTAATTCAGGAACTCCTGGTGCAGCATGGGGAGAGGATGTGAAGGATGGAGGAAAAGGTGGAGCATTTATTTCATATAATAGTAAGATTACTATTAATGGAAAGAGTTCAAATACTGCCAAAGGAAAGGAACAAAAAAGATAAAGTAATATGACTTGATTTATGATATAAATTATGATAGAGTATGATATAAAAATGAATCTTAAAGATTTGAGTCCTGAGGAACTTACATTTATTGCAGTATTTTATGCAAGTGATCAACCACATACTAATTTATTAACATCTACTCGAACAAGAGTCGATCGAATGGATATTTGTTCTGGTTGTGAATATTATCAAAAAATTACAGAATCTGATACTGATGATGAAGAATTCATTGGTAAATCAACCTGTACTGAATGTGGTTGTATTTTAGATCATAAGGTTACAGAGATTATGCAAATCTGTCCTAAAGATAAGTGGGGTCCATCAAAAAAAGATTGGATTCAAAATGTTTATCCATTAATGGATAAGTTTATTCAAGAACATGGTATTAACCCAAATCAATGGTAAAAATTATGGAAGAACAATTGGGACAATATGAAGACTTTATCGGATCATATCATAATATAGTTGATTCTGAGTTTTGTAATTCTATAATTAAGGCATTTGATTATTATCATGAAGTTGGTACTTCTTATTGTGAAGATGAGCAGTTTCCAACAGGAATGGCTGGACGTTTTGGATGGGCATGTGATTTAGGTGACATGATAGCAATGATAAAAGGTAATCCATCAGAAGATTTAAATCATGTGCTTTTTAATTGTCTTGATGAATATGTAAAGACTTTTGGTACATTATCAAGAAATAGTTTTTATAGTACACATCAAAAGGTACAAAAAACTCCTGCCGGTGGTGGTTATCATGTTTGGCACGATGAGAATACTGGTATCACATATACTCAACGTTCAATGGTTTGGATGTTATATTTGAATGATGATTATAAAGGAGGAGAAACAGAGTTCTTGTATTATAAGAAGAGAATTCAACCTGAACGTGGAAAGTTGATTATTTGGCCAGCACATTTTACACATGTGCATCGTGGAGGATTAGTATTGGAAGGAATGAAATATGTGATTACCGGATGGTTTAATACATTAGAAGTTGTTAATGATTCGGATCGTATGATGATTAGGGAGGGACATGGAAATGCCACATGAATCTGATCATCAATTACCTGATATAAAAGAACAAGGAAAGAATCTGGCAAAGTTTACATTTGAAGTTGTAAAGGATACGGTAAGTCTCTCTAAACCATTATTTGTCAGTAAGGATATACACAAAGAAAGACTTGAGGAATGTGATAAATGTAAGTATTATGAAAAGAAACAGAAGAGGTGTAAACTATGTGGTTGCTTTATGGAATATAAGGCAAAGTTTTCTTCATCTAGTTGTCCTGATAATAAGTGGTAATCTTATGCGAAGAGTCGAAAGAGCATTTATGATTGTTGATCTCTAAACCAATAATATCCTTTATAAGAGTTGCGACGGGGATTTTTAAGAGAAAGTCTGATAGATGCTTCACTACTAACCTTACCACAAGCCCGTGCTGCTTCTTTTATACTATCAAATACTTGTGTCTTAACCCATGTTTTTTTATTAATACCATATACAGGAATAGATCTTTTAGATTGTTCTAATCTTTTCCATAAGTAACCATATGCCTTCCATCCATTATCTGCTGACCGGATAATATTACCAGACTTCTTTCTATCACCAGTAAGTTCTATTGCTGCTGAACTTATACTGTCCCATTCTATCTCTTCTCCTGTTTCTATATTCACACTCATTATCCGTGTTGCAAGGTGTTTACCATCACCCCTATTCTCTGCTAAGTGAAACCCCCATTTATCATTATTATCTAACTTATCTTTTAATCCATTACTGATATTATTACACCATTCATCTGATCTTTCTATATCAGACATTATATCGGATAACTTTTCTTTTGTTTCATTACTGTAAGTAGGAGTATTACCACCTAATGTTGCATTATATCCTTCTACATTATTAAATGTATTGTATTCCTTAATGTAGTGTATTTCTCTTTCATCTAATTCATTTTCATTACAATCACATATTTCTTTAATCATAAAGTTATGATTACCATGCTTTCTCATTGCTTTATGCAGTGGATATGGACTCATTCTCTTTGCTTCATCAATGTGTTGCTTCCATCTCTTATTCATTCCTTGAGTTGTTTGACCCACATACTTATGTCCATTGACCTTGTTAATGATGAGATAGATTGTTCCTTGCTTCATTTTGAGATAGAATGCATATTAATATTTATAGGATACTATTATTAAATGATAGAAAACAATGCAAATAGAGAATGTAAAATTAATTATAAATAAACCTCTTCTAAACCTCAGATCTTAAGCAACCTTTATCTGCGAGCATAGCACAAGACGGCAGTTTTGTCAACCACCCCGCATAAAAATCCTGAGACCCACACATTTTTATCGTCGAGACTTATAAATAATGCTTATGGATCTCGACTAGATATGCACTTGACATCTAGACGAGATACATGTATAATATACAAGTAACATACAAATCTCGACGAGACCCATGTATTACTACGATCACAATCTCGACTATACATCATTAAGTAATGATCATAATGTATACGATCTCGACGAGATGTGTGAGACATACATGCATAATACATCACGAGATATGCAACTAGATGCATATGATGATGATGATGAGTATGCACGAGATACATGTGATTACGTCGAGCTTGCATACAAACATTACGCATGATATAATACGTAAACATCACACGAGATACACATGTACGCACAGAAACGCATTGTGAGTGTTACGTTAGACATTGAGTGTTATGAAGATCTAGATCTTAAGAATATCAATTGGAATGATATCTTAGGACTGGAAGGTGACGAGAAAGTTGATATTAGCATCAGAGAGACTGCAGACGTGTATTAGTGTGCCACTTCCCCGACTGGCACGAGAGGGCATTAGAAGACCTTATAAGACCCATAGAGAGACCTTATGAGTGTGACAGTCGGGGAAGTGGCACAAGGTTTCGGCACAGGGTCCAAAATCGTGTATTGTAGAAGGGTCAAAGAAATTCACCCCAAAAATGATTAACAACGACACACTTGAGATGTTATCAGCACGGGAACAATTGATGGAAGATATTGATTGTATTTGTGATGAATTCTTTTGTGAATACTTTCCAGCATCGTCTGATAAGTATGAAGAACTAGTTCGTGTCTTATGTGATGCCGTATGTAAGAATTTCCCTGCTAAGTAACACAAACCGGTCGGCTGCCTCCCAGTCGGCAAAGTGTCACAAGGTTTCGGCACAGGGTCCAAAATCGTGTATTGTAGTTAAGTCATCAGGAATTCACCAAATGCAAGGTTACAACGGTTGGACAAATTGGGAAACCTGGAATGTTGCTCTCTGGATCGGAAATGATGAGGGTTTGTATAATCTTGCCTGTGATGTTGCAAGTGATGGTGGAACTTATGGGCATCTGGTAAGTATGATTTTAGAGTGTAGTAAAGAAACACCAGACGGATGTAAGTGGGACGATGTTAATATCAACGGAATAGAAGTAAACGAAATGATGAAAGAACTTATAGACTAAGTAACACTTACTCAACTCTCACTAACTAACACTTTTTTTCAAATGGATTACGACACTTTCGACACTGACATCTTCTCTGAGATTAATGACATGCCGGGTGAGATTTATGATGTGATTGAATACAAAGAAGAGGGAGAAGATGATAAGAAGTTTGATGTGGAAGGATATCTCAACGGTAAGATAGATTACTAAGTAATACAAACCGGTCAGCCGCCGGTGGACAGTCGGACAAAGTGGCACAAGGTTCCGGCACAGACCTCAAAACCGTGTATTGTAGAAGGGTCAAAGAAACGAGTTCAATTTTGCTTTACACTGTTCACTGTCCAGCACTTAACGAAACTGAGAATTGCTCCTCTCAGGATCATGCAATCGATGTTGCCTATTCGATGTATAGTGAGTCTAATTCCACTGTCTGGGTTGAAGATTACCTCGGGCATACAGTAATCGAATTGGGTGACTGATTTACTCACTGTTTAACACTTTCTTTCTTTCTTCATTAACATCATGGCAACTCCAATTTTCTCTCTTATTCCTTCAGAACAGCAAGCAAAGTGGAATGACATTATGGGGCAAATGTGTGCCTTCGTCAATGATACAAATGCCGATGTAGATATGGCATACGATTGGGTATGTGAGATGTTGGAAATTGTTTCCTTCGTTGATAACGAAACTGCATGGGATTCTTTTTACGATACCTGGTGCTCTTGCGATAATCGTAATGATCTGAGCACTTATATTCTCAACTAATTAACAATCACTCATTCATTCACTAAATCACATGCCTATCTGGAATTGCTACGGTTATGATACTAAGAAACAAATGCACGATGTGCTTTCTTACATGAGAGAAACTGCTGCCGAAGCATATGAAAGATGCAAAGAATTACACCCAAACTTTGAGATTATTACAGTCAAACTTCGTCCTGAGTAACACTAACTGTAGTATCACTAAATGATACTCAGAGCGGCCGCGAGTGGACAGTTGGTCAAAGTGTCACAAGGTTCCGGCACAGACCCCAAAATCGTGTATTGTATAGGAGTGGAGGGGACAGCACCTCTCCACACCTCTCAGACCCTTCTACCTGCCTCTCATGCGTAAAATCGAACAGCAGATGATCCAAGCAATCAAAGATAACACGAACTGGACGTCTGCGAACACATGCGTCACCCTTGAAGATGGTATCTCAAAGGTTTATCTTCATGGCAACTTGATTGCTGAGATTGATGAAGATTCACTGAAACTTTATGATGGTGGTTATCAATCAAAGACCACAAAATCCCGTCTAAATGCACTTCTCAATGAATTTGGATATACCTGTGGAACAAGGAATGAGCAGGTATTTCAACAGAATTGGACCTGGTTTGTTCGTGTCTTTAATGAAACATTCAACGAAATGCAAACCGTTAAGTTCACTTCAGGAATGCGTCTTGCATGATCAAAACTAAAAAAGAATGGGCATCATGTTATGCCCGTTTTTATTCAATCCTTCTCATTCTCATCATTCTCTAATATGTTCCGCATTGCCTCTTCAATCACAACCCGTCGCACTTTGTGGGTTTGCAGTGATAACGTAGCAGTTCCTGCTTATATCCATGCCGGTGCATGTTCGTCCTATAAAGGTAGTGACCCCGGCAAATATCGTTGCAATCCTGAGGCAAAGAATATTTCCTTCCCTATCTGATACAAACTCCCCACCTTATTCATTCACTTTTTTCTCAACATTATGCAAAACAAGCACATCGAACATCCTGAAGATTCCATTCTCACTGGTGATTTAAGTGCTCTTGATTGTCTACGTAATGAGGGCAATCTGTCCGTAAAGATGGACGGAGCACCTGCAATCGTATGGGGAAAGAATCCTGCGACTGGTAATTTCTTCGTGGGAACTAAGTCAGTCTTTAACAAAGTAAAGATCAAAATCAACGAATCGCATCAGGACATTGATGCTAACCACACGGGCAACGTTGCTGATATCCTTCATAAGTGCCTTGACTATCTTCCACAAACCGAAGGTATCTTTCAGGGAGACTTTATCGGTTTCGGTGGTTCTGATGAATATACACCGAACACAATCACCTATCAGTTCGATAATATTGTAGAGGAGGAGATTATCATTGCCCCTCATACGTATTACACAGCAGAGAGTGATTTAAGGGATGCAATCGCACACCCGATGAACTTCATCATCACAGACACATTCTATTGTAAGTTTGTGAAACCTAGGGCAACGATTGCGTCTGGTCGTTATGATGATGGACTGGAGAGATTCCATGACTTAGACGATGTGATTCAGTTTGCTAAGGTAATGGCACAGAACGTTGAGTTTGTATCAGATAAGGATGCCAAACTAATTAAACAGGAACTCAATTCCTGTATTCGTGAGAATCGTCCCGTGATTGCTTCGACCTTTATGAATGAGAATCTCATCAGTTTCTGGTTGTTAGTTAAGTCGATAAAAGAGGATGCTATCTATCTCTGCCGGAATAATGGTCCGAAAGCATACATCGGACAAACTCCAATCGGTGGTGAGGGTTATGTCTACTCTAATGAGTTCGGTACATTTAAGTTAGTGAATCGTGAGCAATTCAGTTATGCCAACTTCAACAACACTAAATTCTCCGTATCATGAAATACAAAAAAGAGGTACGTATCTTCATGGATTCTATGGGTTATGACTTAGAACGTCAAAGGACACATTTAGTCTTTAGGCATTATGTAGGATTTACATATACTGCCCCATCATCACCATCATGCCCTCATGCTATGAATCAAGTTAGGAGGGGAGTTCGCAGGCAGTTGATAGATAAGGGCATTCGTTCGTAAACAGCAGTGGGGGGTATATGCCCCCCTTATGTTATGCGTTGCCGTGCCCCGTATATAAAACCCCCTCACTACCCTAAGCTATAAACGACCCAAAGTCCGACCTCGATAACACTCTAATAAAAAAAATTTTTCATATATAAAAAATGGTACAAGGATTCAAAGATATGCAAAAAAATCCGCAAGAAAATTTTACGACTATAGAGATCGATCCAGTAAGTGGGGAACATATTATTACGATACCGGAATGGATATGTGATGAGAAGGGGTGGTACGAGGGAACAGAAGTAAATATCGAGGTAGAGAGTGATTGTATTATTATTAAGGATCTCGAAGAGTCATGAGGTTTGCAGAACCGAGATCTTGACGGTGTATAGATATAGTGTTATGATAGTGACGTAGTTCATTTACAGTTATGGCTAAAGGATTTACAGTAAAAGCAAAGACACCCAAAGCATCTGAGAGTGGTCCAGAATGGGACTATGCGAAGGCAAAAGAAATGGTAAAAGGCAAGTCCATTGTCTTTTGTTTACCAGGTAGAGGAGTATCTTATACGTATCTCAAAAACTTTGTACAACTTTGTTTTGATTTAGTGCAGGCAGGTGCCAGCATCCAAATTTCGCAAGATTATTCATCAATGGTAAATTTTGCCAGATGTAAGTGTTTAGGTGCGAATGTACTGCGAGGACCGGATCAAATTCCATGGGATGGAAAGTTAAATTATGATTATCAGTTGTGGATTGATAGTGACATTGTGTTTAGCACAGAGAAGTTCTGGCAATTGGTATTAATGGATCAGGATATTGCAAGTGGGTGGTATATGACAGAAGATGGTAAGACAACTTCAGTTGCACATTGGATGGAAGAGGATGATTTCCGTAATAATGGTGGAGTCATGAATCATGAAACCGGGGAGAGTATTTCGAAGCGTCGTAAACCGTTTACTGTAGATTATGCAGGATTTGGATGGTTACTGATTAAGCACGGAGTATTTGAGAATTCTGAGATGAAGTATCCATGGTTTGCTCCAAAGATGCAAGTTTTTGAGTCAGGAGAGGTACAGGATATGTGTGGAGAGGATGTATCATTCTGTCTCGACGCTATCGAAGCAGGATTTAAGATTTGGTGTGATCCTCGGATTCGTGTTGGGCATGAGAAAACAAGAGTTATCTGATGAGTCTGACAGAATATACAATTCTCCATAAAGGGAAAGTATTATACAAGAACTTGACTGAAGAAGAATATTTTGATAAGATGGAGTATCTTTCGATAGAGTATTATCAGAAAGGTTTTCCAAGACCACAAGATTTAGAGACAAAAATTACAAAGTATTAAAGAGTTATTATGGCAGTACGTTCAAAGGTTGGATTAAGTGGTAATGGTTTTATAGAAGGAAAACCGAAGAAAACTCGTCAAGGGAGTGGAAAGCACACGAAGTATGCCGCGACTTCTCGTAATGGAAAGCGTAAAGTGTATCGTGGACAAGGACGGGGTTGATATATAGGTGTAGTTTTATTGACACTATATGGCATGTTTGATTGCAAATCTTCCGTCACAAGAAGTATGGGTTCGTAAGGAATACCTAACCGATCATCAAAGTGGACATGGTGAATTTGTAAAGGGCGTCTGGGTATCGGTTAAATCGATTCCTGGACGTGCTTTTTATTTTGAGACTTATCTACCAGAATATGCGGCAATGTATGATAAATTGCCTATCAGTGCCTTTGTAGCAGACCCTGAGACCCCAAGTCCGGACATGAACCTACCAAACCTACAGTTTTGGAATTGTATGGACTATGGGGTCGTATCGGTAGATAAGAAATTTATTGGTTCAATGGACTTTGAATGTTATACACGGGACTTTGGTAATGTAAAAGGTACATATATTTGTACCATTGATAACTATCATCATGATCCGGACTATGTTGATTGGGCTACTAGTGAAAATCCTGCTGAACATAAGTCTCATAATCTGATTGAACTTGAGAATGGGCAGTATGCACTGTATCCAAACAATAGATTACGTATTTTTGATAATAGTTTGACACCTGTTGACCCTAAAATGCCTGATTTTAAGGTTTCGACTCAATATTATCAGGTTGAGAATGGAAATGATAGACTTGGAATGGGTCGTGAGGATGAATATTTCTGGAAAACGGCAAAAGAACGTGAAAATTCATCTGAAGAGGATGAAAAATAAATAAAATAGGGATAGGAACCCCTCAAAAAGTTCTATTCTAACAAAATAGGAGTAAAATGGGCAATTCACCAGTAGACAGAAATAAAAATTATATGAAAGAAGTGTGGGGAACGACAACTTTGGCAACAGATTACTGGTCATTACCCAAAAAAACGAATAATCCAGAAGAAAAAGTGCTTCAGGAGATTATGCACGATGATTTAAAGAAGGAACAAAACAATCTTGCAGAATAGGGTATAAATAGAGTCAGAAAACTCTAGTCAAAATGCCAAATCGGAAGATATCCAGAGTATTTAAGGATATTAGTTTATCATTTGTTCCACATCCCATCACTAAAGATCTACCTGTTCTTAAAAATGAAGCAGCTATTCGTAGATCTGTGAGAAATATTGTTTTAACAATACCTACTGAAAAGTTTTTTAACTCTTTATTTGGATCTGATGTAAGAGGAAGTCTGTTTGAGTTCATTGATTTTGGTACTGCATCAGTAATTAGTGATCAAATTGAGACTTCTATTGAAAATTTCGAATCAAGAGTCGATAATTTAGCAATAGAAGTAAGTCCTCTTCCACAAATTAATGCTTTTGATGTTAAAGTCATCTTTGATATTGTGGGACAAGAGTTTCCAACACAAGAATATTCATTCCTATTAGAGGCAACAAGATAATATGCCTTTTACAAAGTTTACAAATCTGGATTTTGACCAGATAAGAGAATCGATTAAAGACTATCTTCGTGCAAATTCTGATTTTTCAGGATTTGATTTTGATGGATCCAATTTTTCAATATTAATCGATACTCTTGCATATAACACATATATAACTGCATTCAACTCAAACATGATTGTGAATGAGTCCTTCTTGGACTCTGCAACCGTTCGTGAGAACGTTGTATCTCTTGCAAGGAACATTGGATATTTGCCTCGATCTAGAACTGCTGCAAGAGCAATTGTGAGCTTTACAGTAGATGTTGAAGACACACAAACAGCAACGATAAATTTGAAGAGAGGTTTATGTTTTGTTGGAAATGTAAGTAATACTTCTGAAGTATTTTCAATATTAGAGAATGTACAAAGAACTACGGAAAATATTGATTTCGAACAAAACTTAAACACTATAAGCGCAAGAAGATCAGTTTTTAATAATATTGAGATAATTCAAGGAACTTTTCTTACAAAAACATTTACCTTTGATGGATCTTTAGATCAAAGATTTATATTAGATAATCCATTTATTGATACTTCCACTATCAAAGTTTATATAAAAAAGGAAAATGAAACTAGTGATGGTATAGAATATTTTCAGTCAAACACTCTCAAAGACATAAACAAAGAATCTTTGGTTTACTTCTTACAAGAGATTCAAGATGAAAAATATGAAATTTTGTTTGGAGATGGTCTTATTGGTAGAAAGTTGCAAGAAGGAGAAATTATAACTGTAAATTATCTGGTAACAAATGGAAAAGATGGTAATGATGTATCAATTTTTGGATTTTCGGGAGTATTCACCGATGATCTTGGTAATGTTCTTATACCAAACTCATTTTCAGTAACCACAAATACCAAATCTCAGAATGGTGGGGAGATAGAATCCATAACCTCCATTAAAAACTATGCACCCTCTATATACGCTGCACAAAATAGAGCAGTAACATCTAGAGACTATGAATCTATAATCAAAACAATATATTCAGATACTGAATCAGTTTCTGTTATTGGTGGAGAAGAGTTAGACCCTCCTCAATTTGGAGTAGTTGAAATATCAATAAAACCAAAAAATGGTTTTTTTGTTTCTGATTTTAACAAGTCTTTAATTTTATCAGATTTAAAAAAATATTCAATATCTGGAATCAATCAAAAAATTATAGATTTAAAAATTTTATATATTGAATTGGATACTTTTGTTTACTATGATGATTCTAAAATTAGTTCTGCAGATTCATTAAAAACAAAAGTATCCAATTCACTGACAAATTATTCTGAAAAATCTGATGTAAATAAATTTGGTGGAAGATTTAAATACAGTAAAATTTTAAAAACAATTGATGATACAGAATCTTCAATAACCTCTAATATAACCAAAGTAGTCATAAGAAGAAATTTAGTTGCATTACTAAATCAACAAGTTCAATATGAACTTTGTTTTGGCAATCAATTCCATGTGAAGTCTGAAGGTAGGAATATAAAGTCCACAGGGTTTACTATAGCAGAAGAATCTGGTGTAGTATATTTTACAGACACTCCAAATGCAGATGGTAAAACTGGTATATTATCAGTTGTAAAAAATTCTAATGATGAAAATATAACAATTATTACTAAGGCAGTCGGAACAGTTGACTATGTAAAAGGTGAAGTTAACATAGGAACTATTAATATTACATCAACAGTAAAGCCAAATAATGTAATAGAAATTCAAGCGTTTCCAGAGTCAAATGATATTGTTGGATTGCGAGATCTTTATTTGAATTTTGACGTTTCAAAAAGTAAAATAAATATGGTAAAGGATGTTATATCTTCTGGTGATGAAATATCGGGCACAGTATTTGTCAGAGACTTCTATACATCTAGCTATTCAAATGGTACTTTAATTAGAGAGTAAAATGATAGAAACTGGATTTGAATCTAGAATCAAGATTCAAGACATAATTGATAGTCAATTACCAGAATTTGTTTTGGATGAAAGTCCAAAAACATCAGAATTTTTAAAGCAATATTATATTTCTCAAGAATTTCAGGGTGGACCTGTAGATATTGCAGAAAATTTGGATCAATATCTAAAACTTGATAATTTAAAACCAGAAGTTATTGTTGATAGTGCAATATTGTCATCATCGATAGATTCTGATGATACTACAATCAATGTATCAAGTACAAAAGGATTTCCAAATAGTTATGGTTTATTAAAAATTGATGATGAAATAATCACGTATACTGGAAGCACCACAACTAGTTTTACTGGATGTGTTCGTGGATTTAGTGGTATAAGCAAATATCATCAAGATTTAAATCAAGAAGAGTTACTCTTTTCTCAAACGTCTGCATCTTCTCATGATTCTGCCGCAAAGGTAGAAAATTTAAGTTCTTTATTTCTAAAAGAATTTTATTCTAAATTAAAATTTACTTTTGCTCCTGGATTTGAAGAAAGACAATTTGATAATAAAGTTGATATTGGCAATTTTATTAAATTAGCAAGATCATTCTATAACTCTAAAGGTACAGAAGATTCATTTAGAATTTTATTTAATGTTCTTTTTGGGGAGGATTCTAAGGTAATAAATTTAGAAGATTACTTATTAAAACCATCAGACGCCAATTATATCAGAAGAAAAACTGTTGTATCAGAAATTTTTTCTGGAGATCCTACTAAGTTGGTTGGACAAACAATTTATAAAACTGGAGATTCTGATACAAATGCATCCGTAACATCCGTAGAATCTTTTACTAGAAAAGAAAATCAATATTTTAAACTATCTCTTTTTGTTGGATTTGGCGAAAATTCTTTAATAAATGGATTGTTCAAGGTTACTCCAAACACAAAATCAATTGATAATGTTGCAATTGGGGGACAAGTAATAACTGTAGATTCTACAATTGGTTTTAGTACGTCTGGAATATTAAAAGTTGGAGATAACACAGTAACTTATGTTGATAAGAGTGTTAATCAATTTTTAGGTTGTTCTGGTATAGAAAATAGCATTAATAAAACCGAAAATTTATATTTGATTGATGATACTTATTATGGATATGAAGATGGAGACCTGTCCAAAAAAGTAGAGTTTAGACTGACGGGTGTATTGTCTGATTTTGTACAACAGTCTGATAATGTCATAGCTAAAGAAAATCAAATATTAACTGTAAAAAGTATAGGCGATAAAATATCTAACCCAGAATCAAATAAAACATATAAAGAAATTGTTGCTAATACTTGGATTTATAATACAAGTTCTACAATAGATATTGAAAGTATATCTGGATCTCTTGTAATATTAAAATCTTTTGTTGATAGATCACAATTAAAAAAAGGTGATGAAATAGAAATTTTAGAATTAGGATCAAATACTGTAATATATCCAACTACAACTTCAAACATCCCATACGTAGATTCTACGATAAGTTCATCATCAAAACAAATTTCTTTATCCAATTTTAATTTTATTTCACAAAGTAATAAAACATACTCTTTGAGAAGAAGAATTAAAAAAGCAAGTAGCTCACTTGTTCCTTTTCAATATGGAAATAATACATTTGTTTCTGATGTTCAAAATGTATACGTAGATCAAGAAAATTTGTATGTTGCTTCAAATTCTTTACCCTCATATACAGGAAATACAAATTTCTTTGATTATCAAATAACAGCAAATGTAAAAAAATCAACTTTAACTTCATCTTCAGGAAATTTACTTGATATAAATTCTTCGACTGGAAATTATACTACATTAACTTTTGATAATGATGTTCCGTTTATTTCTGGAGATAAAATATATTATTCACCAGCATCTGGATCAACTGCATTGACCGGATTGGAAGTAGGATTTTATTATGTAAAAGTTTTATCAAATCCAAAGAGTATAAAATTATTTTCTTCACTAACATTTATTGATAATGAGTCTGATGCATTGCAGTTCAACTCTCCAATTTCTGGATTGGGTGAACAAACATTTACTTTATATTCTCAAAGATCATCAATAATAAATCCCGATAAGATTTTAAAAAAAATTCCATTATCCCAACCAAATATTGAGAATGGGACAAAGGAAGAGACAGTTCCTGGATCTGTAGGAATTTTAGTTAATGGAGTTGAAATTAATAATTATAAAACTACTGATAAAATTTATTATGGACCATTAAAAAATCTCAAGGTTTTGTTTGGTGGTAGTGGATATGATCTAATTAACCCACCAAAAGTGCAACCATCTGCATCTTCTGGTCTTGGAACTAATGCTTTAGTTCAACCTGTTATTTCTGGAACCATCGAAAAGATTTTTGTTGATGAGCAAAATTTTGATATTGATACTGGATCGGCAATAAAAGTTATTGGTGGAAATATTACTGGTGGAAGTTTTGATCCTGTTATTGTTAAGAGAAGAAGAGAAATTTTATTTGATGGTAGATCTACCACTGAAAATGGTGGAGTAGATGTTACCACTAATCAAATAACTTTTGTTGAGGATCATAATTTATCAAATGGTGAGGAAATAATTTATAGAAATAATGGAAATCCAAATATCAGTATTGGAATAGGATTATCATCTCTAATTGATAATTCGACATATTATGCAAAAGTAGATAATAATTCAACTATTCAAATATTTGAATCTTTTGATGATTATTTGAATAATACTAATGTTGTTGGATTAGCAGACACTAGTTTATCAGGAACACATAAGTTCTTAACTGGAGAATTAAAAAATACTATAACAAAAATTAATATAATTGATGGTGGAAAAGTAACTAATAGAAAATTATTAGTAAAACCATCAGGGATTACTACATCAAATGATACTATCAACTTTGAAAATCATGGGTTTTTAAAGGGAGAGATTGTAGAGTATAATGCAGTTTCTGGAATTGGATCGACTCAACCACAAACAATTTCTGGATTAACAACAACAAATCAGTATTATGTTTTACCTTTAAATTTGAATAGTTTTAGATTATGCGATGCTGGAGTTGGTGGAACTAATTTTACCAATTTTGAACGAGAGGATTATATAAATCTTGAGACTTCTGGAACTGGATTTCAACAATTTAAATATCCCGATATTGCGGTCAATGTCGAATTCACCTCTAGCGGAATTGGAACAACTACTCAAGTTAAAACTCTTGTAACTACACCAGTTGTAAAAGGTGAAATTATAGATGCTTATCTTTATGAAGAAGGCACAAAATATGGTTCTACAATCAAAAATTTTGAAAGAAAACCCAATTTTACAATAAAAACTGGAAAGAATGCTCAAGTCAAACCAATTATTGTCAATGGATCTGTCGTAGATGCTAATTTGCAATTTGGTGGATTTGATTATTTTTCAATTCCAGAACTAAAAGTCGTTGATCCTTCTGGATCTGGATCTGGTGCTGAAATTAGAGCAACTATTTCTGAAGGTAAAGTTAATATCGTAGTAGTTGTAAATCCTGGAATTGGATATTCTACTACTACTAGAGTGGATGTAATTTCCAGTGGAAAAGATGCTTTATTTGAATCTAATGTTAGATCTCTTAATATAAATCAAACAGAATTAACTGCAGATGATAATTATCAAATATTTGCAGAATCAGAAAAGGGACTTTCATATTACTCTACTGGATATTCTGAAATCGTAAGAAATGCATTTCAAGATACGGAAAATTCACTATCCGATATTATCGGATGGGCATATGATGGAAATCCAATATATGGACCTTTTGGATTATCAGATCCAAAAAATATAAATTCAGCAACTAAAACATTAACTTCTAGTTATGTCCAAGATATTGGACATATCTTTGATAGGCCACCAGTACAAAACTTTCCTGTTGGATTTTTTGTTGATGACTATAAATTTGATTTTTCTGGAGACTTGGATGAGCATAATGGAAGATTTGAAAAAAATGCAGATTTTCCCAATGGTGTTTATGCATATCATGCCACAATAAATCCTTTAACTAAAACACCCACATTTCCGTATTTTATTGGAAAAACTTATAGGTCTACTTTAATAAAAGAAAACAAAGACTTAAATCAAAGTTTTGATTTTAATAATTCTCAACTTTTTAGAAATACTCTTCCATATAAAGTTTTGGACGAAAATGCTGGAAATGATTTCCTTACCGAAAGTAATGAAATTTCCAGACAAAACATAAAGATTGAATCCATATCAAAAGGATCAATAAAAGGATTTGATATTATTAATGCTGGTAAAGATTATAAAGTAGGAGATAAATTAGAATTTGATAACTCTGATATTAATATTTCTCTGAATGAGGCTCAGGCAAAAATTTCATCAATTAAGGGAAAAACGATAAACAAAATAGAAACTACAAAAGAAACTTTTAATGATGTTATATTTGTATGGAAAGATAATAAGATAACTGGTCATGTTTCTCCATATCATACTCTTGCAGATAAATCTACGATTAATATTTCAGGATTTAGCACTAATGTTCTTTCATCTTTAAATGGGTCATTTCAAATTTCAGTTGAATCTTTTCAAAACAGTGGATTAACTACAGAAATATCTGGAACTGGGGCAGCTTCTACAGAAATTTATTTGACTAGCATTCCCTCTTCACTTTCTGCCGGAAGTAGTTTGGGAATTGGAACTGAAACTCTACAAGTTTTAAATATATTTCCGAAGGAAAATATTGTTAGAGTAAAAAGAGGAGAACCTGGAACAACACATGCAATTGGAACGGCAGTTTCTTTCAAAACCTCTACATTTGAAATAAATAAGTCTCTTGATTACTTCGAATCTGGATTTAATAAGAAATTATATTTTAATCCAAATGAATCTGTAGGTGCTGGTACTACAACAGGAATAGGAGTTAATGTTACATTTTCTTTAGGAAATAAAACAATTTCTAGAGATATTACCTCCCAAAGAATATATCTGGAAAATCATGGATTGTCTAATAATCAATTAATTACATTTAATAGAAATTCAAACACAATATTATCAATATCCACTTCCCCATCTGGTACACCATTTGATATTCCTTCGGAAGTTTATGCTGTTCCTAAAAGTAGAAATGTTATTGGCATTAAGACTTCTTTCAATAGTGATGAAGTGTTCTTTAGAACAAATGGAGATAATGTGGATGATTATTTCTTTGAAACAAATTTTGTACAAAGAAAAGGTGATGTTAAGCATATTGAATCAACCGTATCTGTATCAACTTCTCATGGTTTAACCGTCAATGATACAATTACCTTAGCAATTAAACCTAATTTGTCAGTAGGTATCGGAACATCGACAGGTGTTAGAATTATTAGAAACAATACATCAGGAAATCTATTAGTAAATCCAATTGGATTTGGATCAGATTCTGTACGTACTTCTACAGATCAAATTCAATTAACTGATCATAAATTAAAAACTGGTGATAAAGTTTATTATAATGCTAATGTAGTTTCTTCTGGATTAACTACTGGATCTTATTTTGTATTTAAAGTTGATTCTGATAATATTAAATTATCAAAAACATATAAAAACTCAAAACAAATTCCACCAATTACAATAGGGATAGCTGGGACAGGTGGATCTTCTCAGAAAATTTCTCTAATAAATCCAAAAATTACTGCAACAAAAAATAATAATCTTATTTTTGATGTATCAGACACTTCTTTAGATGGATACAATTTAAGGTTCTATTATGATCAAAATTTACTTAATGAGTTTGTATCTACAGGTTCTACTTCGACGTTTAGTTTATCTGGTGTTGGGACAATTGGAGTCACCACAAATGCAACTCTTACAATAAATTATACTTCTAATATTCCAGATAAACTTTTCTATACTTTAGAAAAGAATGGTGGAATTTCTACCTCTGATATAGACGTAAATAATTATTCGCAAATAGTTTTTTCAGACAGTGCTTACAATAATTCTTATACTGTTTCTGGAATTGCAAATACAACATTTAATATTGGATTAAAAGATGATCCAGAAAAAGACACATATATTTCATCAGAATGTGATGTGTTGGAATATTCAACCACATCTTCTTCAGCAAAAGGTCCTGTTGATAAAATTTATTTAATAAACTCTGGTTTTGGATATAAAAAAGTTCCAGAAATTATTAATACTAACTCGACAGACGGTCAAAATTTATATGCGATTCCTACATCAGATACTATAGGAAATATTGATGAGGTTAGAATAGTTAATCCAGGATTTGAATATTCTTCCGATATAACTTTAACTCCAAAAGCATTTATATCACCTAAGATAATTCTTGAAGACTCGAATGCCATTGGTTTTGTAACCGTAACTTATGGTGGTAAGAATTTCATTAAAACTCCGGAGTTAATAGTTGTTGATCAATCAACAAGAGAGAAAGTAACTTCTGGTATCTTACGTGCAAATTTAAATGGAACTGCAATTGTTTCTGTGAGTATTGAATCTGAACCTAAAGGAATATCAAATGAATCTGCAGAGATTTTTTCCGTAAACAATACTAATGGAGTTTCTATAAAAAAAGTTTTATCAAGTTCAACAGGCATATTTACATGCGTCTTAACAACACCGTCTTTGGGATTTTCTACAGACCCATTTAGTATTGGAGATGAAATCTTTGTTGAAGGAATTCAACAATATTCATCTGTTGGAGATGGATTTAATTCGGAAGATTATGGGTACAAATTCTTTACAGTTTCAAACTATAAAAATAAATTTGTACCCGGACTTGTAGATGATGAATTGACAGTAAATCTTGCAGGACTTACAACAAATACTGGTATTGCAAAAACAATACAAGATTCTTCGGGAATTGCAGTAAATAAGTCCAGTTATCCAACTTTTAGTGTCTTTTTAAAAAAATCTTTCTTTGCTATTGGTGAAACTTTAATAAGTGACGGAATTGAAAGAGATTTAACAGTTATTGAATATGATGATTCTTCAGGAATTAAAGTATCTGGCACATATCCACTTTCCGTTGGAGAAATTATTACAGGAAAAAATTCAGGAAATATTGCTAAAATTGAAAATCTTGAAAATTTTGAAGGATTTTATAAGATAGATTTTTCTACTGAAAAAAATGAAGGTTGGACAAAAAATACCGGAAAACTGAATGAAGATTATCAAGTTATTCCTGATAATAATTATTATCAAAATCTTTCATATTCAATTAAAAGTTCCCAATCATGGGAAGATATTAGGACACCAGTAAATAACTTAGTTCATATTTCTGGTCTTAAAAATTTCTCTGATACTCAAATATCTTCAGAACCATTAGAGAGTCTAGGTATTGTTAGAACTGATGATGAAACAACTATCGTAAAGAATATTTTTGAGGAAAAAAGAGTAGATACTATTAATAATTTTGATACAGCAGTAGATGTTGATGTTGTTAATTTAACATCAAGATTTATAAAGTTAAAATCAAAAAAACTTACAAACTACAATAAGAGCACAACAAATATTGGATTGAGGATCGATGATATTTCAGATCAATTCTCATCAGCAGAATCCGATCCAAAACAATTTACAAATATTCTTGAGACGGATTTCTCACAATCGTATGTTAATTATTTGTTAAAGGTTAGTAATCTTTCTGGAACCCAAGTCCAATTGACAAATTTAATTGTTCTTAATGATAATGAAAGTAAAAACTCATTTATTTTAGATAAGACTTCATTAGCAAGTGATGGGTTTAGTACTTCTTTTGTATCATCTGATAATGATTATGGGGAATTTGTAGTTGAAACCGACGATTTTCTTAATGAATCTTTCTTAAAGTTTAAACCCAAAGATCCTTTTGATACTGAATATGATATTAAGTTTATTGAAAGTAAGTTTTCACCTGGTCTTGGAATTGGTTCGATTACAGTTGGATTTGTTGATGTCTTAACTGATATTAGAGAAGTTATTACAGGAGCAACTACTTCCATTGTAGGGATTTCATCCGAAATAAAATCTCTTTATGCAAATGCGTATGTAACTCAAGAAAATGGTAATAAAGCAAATTTTGTTGAATTGTATGTGACTCGTGAAGGAAATGATACCAACATTGCAGAATATTATTTTGATACATCTAAATTCAATAGATCTGTAGATCAACTTGGAAGTTTTAGTGCTGATATTGAAAATGGATTATTAAAATTAAAATACGAAAATGATACCTCATTAGATGTTGTTGTTAAAACTAAGATTGTTGGATTTGGCACTACTAGTTCTTCCGGAATAAGCAGTACTTTTAGGTACAGGAATTCTGATCAACCAGTAGGAAATGAAAGATCAGCAATTTATGAAGTGGGATTTAGCACCACAACTTCTGGCATTTCAACATCTATTTTGACTCTTAATAAATTCAATTTTGATTCTGCAAAATCATTGGTCGAAGTTGGTGTAGGCACTGTAAAGTCTCTTCATCAAGTTTTGATAGTTCAAGATAGCATTAATGTTTATACTAAACAAACCCAATTTATTTCAGTTGGAAGCACTTCCGGAGTTGGATCTTTTGGTGGAAGATATGTTGGAGACAATCTGGAACTTGTATTTTATCCAGATTCCAATGAAACTGATGATATTAATATTTCTTCTTTTAATGAATGTTTTTACTCTCAAACAGATTTTGTCAATGATCCTGGAGATTTCATTGTAGGGAGATATTCCGAATCCCTAAAAACTTCTCAATATCTTGCGATAAATGGAGAAAGAATTAATAAAAATAATTTTGTTCTAAGAAATCAAAATGTTCCTATTTTTGCTAAGAAATTTAATCCAAAAAATACTGATGTATTAAATGCTTCTACTGGAACATTTTCAATTAATAATCATTTCTTTAATGATAATGAAGAACTTATATACACTCCAAAATCAACTTTTGTTGGAGTTGGATCAACTCCAATGATGTATAAAAATGGATCTATCATTGATACATTACCATCATCGGTTTTTGTTGTTAATAAAACTGTTAATACATTTGGAATATCTACAACTAAAACGGGAACAGCAGTTACGTTTGTTTCTTTTGGTGAAGGTAATGCACATCAATTTGAAATGGCAAAGAAAAATGAAAAGTGTATAATCACAATCAATAACTTAGCTCAATCTCCTTTGAGTTATTCTAAGATTCAAACTACTTTATCTGGAAATGGTGGAAGTATTTCCACGACTACAGACACTTTTACCTTAAGTGGAATATCAACGATAAATCCTAATGATGTTCTTAAAATTGATGATGAGTACATGTCAGTTATTAACGTCGGATTGGGAACTACTAATGTAGGACCGATTACAAATATCGGATCTGAAAACTTGATTTTAGTTGAGAGAGGTTCATTTGGAACGTTAGGAACTTCTCATATCGACACAACAAATGTTGATGTTTATAGAGGTTCATTTAATATTGTTGGTGATGAAATATTCTTTAACGAAGCACCAAGAGGAAGTCTTAATATTACAAAAACAGACCAAAACTTAAAATTTGAAACATCAGATTTTAGTGGAAGGGTCTTCTTAAGAAAAAATTATGATACTAATCAGGTTTATGATGATATTTCGGACGGATTTACTGGTATTGCTAGAACGTTCACGTTGACAGTTGATGGTGCAAATACTTCTGGTATTGGAACTACCGGTGGAAATGGTATCATGTTTATTAACGGAATATTCCAAACACCAACCACTGCAAATAATCCGGACAATAACTTTAGCATAATCGAAAATCTTACCCCTCCTCCAGGAATATCATCAGTGGTATTCAGTGGGATTAGAACAGATATTGGTGATCCGAATAGTATTCTTTCAGTTGAAAGTGACGTTAATCAGAATCAGATTCCTAGAGGTGGAATTATTGTTTCCTTAGGATCTAGTGGTGGAAATGGATATGCTCCATTAGTGGGTGTTTCTGCTACTGCTGTTGTGGATGGAGCAGGGTCTATTGTATCTGTTGGTCTTGGATCTACTGATATAAATGGATCCGGATATAATGGGATAGTTTCTATAGGTATTTCCGTATTTGAAGAAGGACATAGTGGAGATGTTGCTTCTATCACGGCAACAGTTGGTGCTGGTGGAACTTTATCGTTCTCTATAGGTGCTGGTGGAACAGGATATTCAAATCCACAAATATTTGTTTCAGAACCTTCATATGAAAACTTAAGTGTTACTGGTATTTCTAGGATTGGAATTGGAACTACTACAGATACTGGAAGTGGATTATTGTTAGATGTTAGTGTTGGAGCAAGCTCCACTGTTGGTATTGGATCAACATTCTTCGAAGTTACAGATTTTAAAATTAAGAGAAATGGATTTGGATTTAGAAGGGGTGATGTATTTACACCTGTAGGATTAGTTACGGATTCCAGATTGAGTGAACCAAGATCTACTTTTGAACTAACTGTTTTGGATACATTTAGTGATTCATTCAGTTTCTGGCAATTTGGTGAACTTGATTACATCGATAATATTAAGAATTTCCAAGACGGTATACGTTTAAGATTCCCAATTTTCTATAATGATAATTTGTTGAGTTTTGAAGAACCAGATGATGACTCTTCTGTAGATCTTGCAAATATTTTATTAATAATTGTTAACGGGGTAATTCAAGATCCTGGAGTAAATTATACATTTGATGGTGGAACATCATTCTCTTTTGTTACAGCACCAAAACCAGAAGATAATATTGACATATTCTTCTATAGAGGAACAAGGGGTGAAGATGATACTTTAGTTACAGATATATTTCCAACATTAGAAAGAGGTGATACTGTAGAACTTCTTAGAAAAGATAGTTTACCAACAACAATATCTCAAGAGGATAGAATCATCTTTGATATAACTTCTTCAGACAAAATTGAAACTAATTCTTATAATGGAGTTGGAATCGATGAAAACAATTTCAGGCCATTATCCTGGACAAAACAGAAAGTTGACAGAATGGTTAATGGTGAATTTGTCAATAAGACAAGAGCATCAATTGTTTCTCAAATTCTACCAACTGCAAAAATTATCGGAGATATGAGTACTAGTGATATTGAAATATTTGTAGATGATCCAGATTTATTTAAGTACAATGTTTCTTCTCCATATTCATTTGGTGCTATAATAGTAGACACTAAAGTTTCCTCTGGTGCCAGTGTTACCGCAACTGTTGGTTCTGGTGGAACAATTTCTTCATTAACAATATTAAACGGTGGAAGTGGATATAGTGGATCTACTGTGGACATTAAAATTTCTGCCCCACCAACAGTTGGGGTTGGTCTCGGAACAACTGCTATAGCAACCGCAACAGTAAGTAGTGCTGGAACAATTACGACTCCAATCACATTTACTAATGCCGGATTTGGATATACCACTACCATTACTCCTTCAGCTTTAGTTGCATTACCAGAAGTAAATTATGAAATCTTCGAAAAAATAGAAGATGTAAAAGGATTCTCTGGAATTGTTACTGGAATTGGCACAACAACAGGTGTGGGTGGACACTCACTTGGACTCAAATTCTTCTTAGATAGAGGTTCTTCTTTCGGAAGTGACCTTAATGTTGGATATCCAATTTTAATAAAGAATACTCACATTGGTTCTGGAGTAACTTCTGTAGATAATAGCAATTCTGCGATTGTTAGTATTGGAAATACTTTCCTGGATAACATTTACATTGTAAAATCAATACAAGTCAATGGTAATGTTGGTATTGTTACATGTAATATTGACTCTGGAACTTCTGTTTCCGGACTTTCTACAAATGGTAATTTCTGCGGAGAATTTTCTTGGGGAGTATTCAGATCTATAACCAGATCAAGTTCACCAATTTCTATTGGTGTTACTGGAAAAACATATGATGTTGGATTGACCACATTCCCAACTATTCAACGTAGATCTGAGGGTTTGAGATTTACTGGTGCAGTTTCTGAAAAATTAGATTGATAAATCATTTATAAATATTTAAAAAAGTATGTAATATGGCAGCCATCGTAACAGATCAATTTAGAATTGCTAATGCTAATAATTTTATAGATTCTGTCCTGAGTAATGACGATTCTTATTATGTTTTTTTGGGATTATCAAATCCAGGATCTAACGGCAATCCTATTGGATTTGGTAGAACAACTTCTTGGGATGCATCCCCATCTGTCCCACCAACTCCTGTAGATAATTTTCAGTATTTGGCACACTATAGAAATACTGCACTGTTTGGAAATAAAATTACTAATGCAAATATTAGAAGAGTCATAAGAAAGGTTCAATGGACGGCCAATACTCGATATGATATGTATAGGCATGATTATAGTGCCTCAAATTTATCACCAAATTCTCAATCAGCTAGACTTTATGACTCAAATTACTATGTAATTAATAATGATTTTAGAGTTTATATTTGTATACAAAATGGATCTTCAGGAACAAATGTTCTTGGAAATACTTCAAAAGATGAACCAACATTTACAGATTTAGAACCATCAGCAGCCGGATCTAGTGGTGACGGATATATTTGGAAATATTTGTTTACTGTCGCTCCTAGTGACATTATTAAATTCGACTCGACAGAATATGTTCCTTTGCCAAATGATTGGTCAACTTCAACAGACTTTCAAATTCAAAGCATTAGAGAGGCAGGAGATTCTACAGTTAATTTGAATCAAATAAAAACTGTATACATTGAAGATGCTGGTAGTGGATATTCATCCAAAACATACAATATTATAGGTGACGGAACTGGAGGAAAAGTTGCAATCACATGTGATGGAACTGGAAGAATAACTGATGCTGTTGTTGTATCTGGTGGGTCTGGTTACACTTTTGGAATTGTAGATTTGGAAAGTAGTGGAACTGTTAGCAATCCTGCAAAATTAATTCCAATAATTCCGCCTTCTAGAGGTCATGGATACGATATTTATTCAGAATTGGGTGCTGATAAAGTATTAATTTATTCTAGGTTTGACGATTCTACTAAAGATTTTCCTATAGATACAAGTTTTGCTCAGGTAGGAATTATAAAAAATCCAGAATCTTATAATTCGACTAGTGTACACATAAACAATACCTTTACTTCTTTAGGATCAATTAAAGTTACCTCAGTAACAAGTAATCCAACTGTTGGATCTGCAATAACACAAACTGTAAGTGGAGGAACTGCTAGAGGTTATGTTGCATCTTATGACACAGAAACTAAAGTAATTAAATACTATCAAGATAGATCATTATTTTTTGCAAATAGTGATGATCAGACTGATAGCAATGCTGTTTCTTCAAAAGGTAAAGTTCTAAATTTTGAATCTTCATCTCAATCTATTATTCCTTTTGGTGGATCTGTAGACACAAATTATAGTGGTATAACTACTATTATTGGATCTAAGCAAGTAAGTTTGGGAGTTACTTTTAGTCAAGGTCTCGCAAATCCAGAGATAAATAAGAATACAGGAGACATTATTTACATTGATAATAGATCTTTGATTTCAAGAGACTCTAGACAAAAAGAAGACGTTAAAATTATTCTGGAATTCTAAAAAAATGCCACAAAAAACAAATTTAAACATAAGTCCATATTTTGATGATTTCGATTCATCCAATGATTACCATAAAGTTCTGTTTAAACCAGGAGTTCCAGTTCAATCTAGAGAATTAACGACTCTCCAATCAATATTTCAAAATCAAATAGAAACATTTGGAACTCATTTTTTCAAAGAAGGTTCTGTAGTTATTCCAGGATCTATTCAATATAATAATGAGTTTAATTGTATAAAGTTAAATGCCACTCAATTTGGAGTAGATGTATCATTTTATGCTGATAAATTAGTAGGAAAGACTATCGTTGGGCAAACAACAGGAGTAAAAGCTAAAGTAATAAAAGTAGTTTTGCCTAGTGAAAGTGATGAAGTTGAATATGTAACACTTTATATTTCTTACAGAGATACGGGCAATAATTTTGAATTCTCTACTTTTTCTGATGCAGAATTGTTGTCTGCGGATCAAAATATAGTATATGGAAATACGACAATTTCTTCAGGAACACCTTTTGCATCTTTAATTGGAATCAATGCAAGTGCAGTTGGATCTTCAGTATCTATTTCAAAGGGTGTATATTTTATTAGGGGCAGTTTTGCCAACATTGATGAGCAAACAATTATTTTGGATTATTACAATAATAACTCCAAATATAGAGTTGGTTTTTATATAAATGAAACAATCGTTGATGCTAAAGAAGATAATTCACTATTTGATAATGCTAGAGGGTTTTCTAATTATGCTTCTCCAGGAGCAGATAGATTAAAAATAGAGTTGACTCTAGGCAAAAAAGATTTAAATGATTTTAATGATTCAAATTTTGTAGAAATATTGAAGATAGATGATGGAGATATTAAGAAAATTTCAACAAGAACAGAATATAATCTAATTAGAGATTATATTGCACAAAGAACTTTTGATGAATCTGGAAACTATTCTGTAAACCCATTTGAGTTCGAATTAAAAAATTCATTAAATAATGGAATAGATAGTAGAGGAATTTATCTTGATAATGAGTTGACATCTGATGGAAATGTGCCATCAGATGATCTTGCATGTTTGCAAATATCTTCAGGAAAAGCATATGTTAAAGGATTTGATATTGATAAAACCAATCAAACAATTATTGACATTGAAAAACCAAGAGAAACAGAGGAAGTAAAAAATACTACTGTTCCCTTTGAGATGGGAAATCTTTTAAGGGTAAACAAAGTTACAGGTTTGGCAGAGGTTAAAAAAACAATTCAATTATATTCTCAATTTGAAACTGCAGGTTCACAAATTGGAGAAGCGAGAGTATATACATTTAATTTAACAGATGCTCGTTATGAAGGAGATACTACTAATTGGGATTTAAGATTGTATGATATTCAAACATATACAAAATTAACTCTAAATCAATCTATAAATTCTGATGACATAAAAGAGTCCTTCTATGTCAAAGGGAAAAGTTCTGGGGCAAGTGGATTTGCCACGGCAAGTGGATCTTCAAATATAATTTATCTTAGACAGACTTCTGGAACTTTTATAAATGGTGAGCAGATAATTGTCAATGGTAATGATATTCCTAGAATTATTCAAGATGTTCATGTATATGATACCCAAAGTATTAAGTCAGTAAAACAAACAACTCCTTTTGGTTTCATTCAAAATTTTACTGCAAACTGCATTTTAGAAAAACTTCCACTACCATCAGGAATTCGTGAAGTTAATATAACATCTGGAAGTGGTAGTCCAGGTATTGCAACTATCACATCTGTATTAAAATCTTTTACTGGTATAACAACAGATACCATAATTAGATATCAATTACCAGGAAAATCCAATGAAACATTCAATAGAGTAAATTCAGTTTCTTCTGATAGTACTTCTATAGAAGTTGTCGGAATCGATACAGTTACTGGTGTATTTGATGGAGGTTTACCAATATCAAATGAAATTGTTAATGCTTTTGTTGGAGCACCATTTATTCGTGGTGATAGTAAATTATATGCACAATTGTCGGAAGATAATGTTTCTGATTTAAATCTGTCAGATTCAAATATTATTATTACGGAGCAACTTACTGGAAATACCACTACGGCCGATGGCAATTTAGAATTAAATATAACTACTTTGGGAATATCTAGTGCATCTTGGTCAACTTTTGATCAAGAAAGATATTCTATTGGATATAATGATGCGAGTAATGGTATTGGAACTATTACGACAGATAGTTTTTCTATAGTTGGAAATACCGTAAGATTCAATGGACTTATCCCATCAAAAAATGTTACTGTAAATATAACTGCGACGAAGAATGGAATTAAGAGTAAAATTAAAAATCGTACCAGAAGTACTATAACAAATGTAAATTATTCAAATCTCAAGGAGTCGGGTACAACAGATAATGATTCTTCTAATGATGGATTAACGTTTAATTCATACTATGGATTAAGAGTTCAGGATGAAGAAATTTCTTTAAATTATCCAGATGTATATAACGTTTTATCCATATATGAATCTTTAAACAATCAAGATCCAACTTTAGATCAAATTGAATTCAATTCAATTGCAAATGTATCTTCTAATGCGATTATCGGTGAAAAAATTATAGGTAGAAATAGCAAAGCTGTTGCTAGAGTTATAACGAATTCTACGACTACACCGTCTTCACCTGCAAACAAATTGGGTGTTGTTTATTTAACAAAAAATAAATTATATGCAAATGAACTAGTAGATTTCTTAGAATCAAATATTGAATCCGAAGTAGAATCTATAACCTTAGGAGATTATAAAGATGTAACATCTATGTTCTATCTCAATAAGGGACAAAATGATCAATATTATGGATATTCAAATATTGTTAGAAATAGAGGAAAGTTTGTACCATCAAAAAGATTACTGATCGTATTTGATCATTATACTTCATCCTCTACAGATTCTGGAGATGTATTTACAATTAATAGTTATGATGAAGAAGTATATGGAAAGTATATTCCAAAAATTGGTAAGGATTTAGTAAGAGCATCAGATACTTTAGATTTCAGACCAAGGGTTTCTGTTTTTGATCCTACAGTAACCACAGACAGATCCCCATTCGACTTTAATACAAGAACAACTGCATTTGATACATTACCAACAAAATTATTAGCTCCAGGTGAAGGTTCTACTGTTGATTTCAGTTTCTATCTTGGAAGAATTGATAGAATTTATTTAAATAGACTGGGAGAGTTTTTCGTAGAAAAAGGTGTTTCGGCAAAGACTCCCACTCCACCTATTAAATCAAATGTTGATGAGTTTTTAGAACTGGGAACCCTTAGTCTTCCTGCATATCTTTACAATGTTAATGATGTTTCATTTAGACTTGAAGATAACAGAAGATACACGATGAGAGATATTGGAAATATTGAAAATAGAGTTGAAAATTTGGAAATTTATACCACAT
>Ga0209306_1000254_pt1 | contig 29974 bp, 10 predicted proteins | sample COGITO_mtgs_1103_3_FD_184793 | JGI IMG/M metagenome (GOLD analysis project Ga0209306, IMG submission 184793) | Pelagic marine microbial communities from North Sea - COGITO_mtgs_110328 (SPAdes) (version 2) | ecosystem: Environmental > Aquatic > Marine > Epipelagic ... | reverse complement strand
TTCCGCTCGTGCCTTCAAAACCTCCTCCTCCTCCTTTCCCGTCCAATCGGTTCGAGTTCCTGGGGACAATTTTCGTCCGTTTTTGTCCCCAACGGGAGTCTTCTCTCGATGATGAGAGCGACGATGGCATCCACTCTGAGGACGATTCTCCCATCGTTCGGTGGACGCGCGCATCGCCAAAGCGCGACGATGTCGCGCTTTTGTTTCGACGACTTTGACGATTTCGACGACCGTCAGAAGAAGATGATGATGATGACGATGACGAAGCCGTCGCCGCCAAATGATTCGATTTTGCGCGCGATGTGTTTCTCCTCTTCTCGATTCTCGCTCTCGTGAGCGTCGTCCACCTTACACTCGATTTGGAGGATAACGACAGAGGAGAAGACGCGTTTTGCATCCTTCTCGTCGTCGCGAGCGCGTCGCTCCTCGAGGTTGTAAACCCGGAAGAGGAAGACAACGACAAAGGAGCGAACATATCTTTAAGAATGGGGAAACTCCCCCACAAAAAAAAGGGTCTGCATTCACAGCAAACAACATGCACGCGTCGGTCGCGGCACTCATGGGCAGACGAGCGGTCCGAGAATCCTTTACAGCTCTCACGACGAAACTGAGCAAGAAATCTGGCTATTACAAAGGGAAACGAAGCGTCTCCCCCGGGTGGCACGAGAAGAAAGTCGGCGGAGGAGGCAAAGGGAGATTCGTTTTGCTCGATTGGAAGAAACCGACGTACGTGATTCCGGAAGGATTGAATGAGTTTACGCTGAAAGCGTACGTCGCGAAAGGCGTGACGAAGTGATTAAGCGGAGAGAGGTGAATGATTTTGTCGTCGTCGTCTTTAAGTTCTTCGACGTCGTCGATGGTGTTGTCGTCCAGGAAGTGTGCCTTCGTGGCATCACAGTCTTTGATTGGAAAACCCAACGATGGATGGTCAAAGAACAACAGTCTCTTCTTCTCCAAAACGCGAGAGATAGTGGCCAAACGGAAAGCGTCGTCGAAGCAGCAAAGGAAAGTACAGCTGAGAGAGGAAACGCGAGCGATGCAACTGAAAAGAGAAGAGAGAGAGAGGAAAGAGAAGGAGGAAATGGAACGGCGTCCAGAACCGCCGATTGGAGCGGCGGAAAGTTTGAGAGAGGCGAACGAAAGAATCGAAGAGGCGGACGCGAAGTTTCAATCCGCGGTGGATTCAACCAGAGAGATTAAAAAGATGAAGAGAGAGAGCGCGGAGTGGGATCCTCAAATCGGGTACGGTAAGTTTCGAGAGGTTTCCAAACAGGTGAAGGAAATGAACGGACTCAGGGTGCGAACGTACGAGACGAGATTGGAACGCGCTGTTTTTTTGATCGAGCTCGCCAAAGGCTTGGGGAATGCAAGTAACAGTAGTAGTAACAGCAGTAGTAGTATTAGCAGCAGTAGTAGTAGAAGTAGTACCACAGGGGGCGGTGACGACGAGGATAGTGATTATGTTGGGGGTATTAACGATGATGCAGTAGTTGCAAACGATGTCGGAGCGGTCGGTAAAACCTTAGACGCTTTTGATTGGGTGTATGGAAAAGAATTCGTTGACGAATCAAACGCGAGAACTGTGGAGTTTATGCTTCGAGCGTCGCAGAAGAAGTCGCAAAACGACGGCTTGAAGCCGGAGATTTCGTTTGAAATATTAAACGTCGCTGTAGCGGCCGAAGCTTTGGGATGCATCAATAACAAAGACAACGTCATTCAGAAACACGTGAAACGCGTACAGAAAGGAATCGACGGAGGACTGATTTCTCCAAACGACGACGCGGCCAATGCCTTGCTAGAAAAGATTGATGCTTTTCTCCAAGAACAAGAGCGACAAAAGCAATAAACCAAGTAATAATATCTAGCGAAACGTAGATAGAAAGTACAGTAGACAAAACCAGTTTAAATATATGTAATTATGAGGTATATTCCAAATGTTACAATGTGTGTTTGTGTGTGTGTGTGTGTGTTCGTATTATAATTTTTAATATCTTGGGGGAAGGAACGTGCCAGCCGATCCATCGTTCGACGACGATGCTTCCTCAGCCGCTACAGTTGCCCCTAACGCCCACATATTTTGCTCTACTGACCAATTTCCTCCCTCTCCACTCGACGACGAACTACTCGATGCTTTTTGAATTCCATTCTCGTACACGTTGTGTTGTTCGTTGCCTCCTCTTTCTTGCAATACCCCGGCATCTTTCAACGCCTGCGTCTTTCTCCACGCCATCTCTTGACTGGACGCTAAATTCTTCGCAGCTAACCCGTAGTCATTCACCCCATCTCCGTTCGTATCGTTCGGATTCGCATCAATCCCATACGCGTCCTTCGCCTTATTCGGCAACGAAAATTCCGCCACCCGTCTTCGAATCGCGTGCAACGCCATCTCGCTTCTCAAAACTCTCTTCTCCAATCGCCTATTCTCCGCGCTCAGCGTCAACACCTCTTTCTCCAACGAAAAATCATCGACCATCAACTGCACTCGCTCCTTTTCCATCTCCGTGATTTTCTTCTCCAACTTCCTCGCGTACCTTCGACTCGGGAAGCCGAGAACGATATGCGCCACCGCCGTCCCGGTCGCCGCCGGTTTCACGAACGCTCGCGTCTGCGGACTCAAACCTAACCACGCCTCCCTCAACGGTCCAGTCACTGGTTTCGCGATTTCCACCGCGCGGTCCCAAGTCGGGCCGACAAAATCCACCGCCACTTCCATCTGCGGTTTAAACTGCTTGTTAAAGTCCGTTAACGCTTTGGAGAGCGAATTTGAACTCCCTTCCAAGGTTTTCGCGGACCAGGAGGACGCCGCGGTGGACCAACCGGAAAGTTTTTCTTTCCACCCGCCCCCAGCGCCACTACCAGAAGCGATTTCCTTTCCAGAAGACGACGACGAAACGGAAGAAGAAGAGTTTGCGTTTGAATTCGAATTCGTCGGTTTATTGCCGTTGTTCGGTTGCCTCGAGGAATTCGAATCCGATTTGATGACTTCTCTCCGAGTCTCGTTGTTGCTCTTCCCTCCTCCGCGCTTGCCGTTAAAGTTCCTGTTCCTCCCTCTGAAACTGTTGTTGTTCCGCCGGTTGTGGTGGTGAAATGGAAATTGGTTGTTACACCCAACACCGCCTATCGGATTCGGTGGTGGTAACATTTTCTTTCGTTCTTCCCGAGAGACGACAAAAAGCGTTCAAGCTTTAACTCTGGAGTAGTATTACGTGTGGCGGTATGAACTCCCCACCGAATACTAACTCTCGTAACGTATCGATTCTTGAACGACGCGTTTCTCGTCGATGGTTTTCGAACGCTCGGAGAAATCAAAGAACTTTTGGCGTGTTATTCGTACGACTCGTCTTTACAGCGCTCGAGAGATATTTATTATATAAGTGAGCAACACACGAGAAAATTTCAAACCAAATCGATGCATAAATGCCAAAAAGAAGCCAAAATGTGACTGATTTTGAACGAACGCTGCAAAGAAGAGAAAGTAGACAAAAGGAAGGAATGAGATGGAAAAAGCTCTTTTGTTTGCTTGTCGACCTTCGACGTAAAACATAAAACATAAACGTAAATATTCCTCGCGAACTCGTTTCTCTCGATATACATTCATATTAATACACGCATCATCTATATATTTATACACATACCGGTAGATAGTATTTAGTAGTACCACGAGGCAAAACGACAACGCGTGAGTATGGTGTTAGAAGGCCAAATCGCGAAAGCGTTGAACCGCGCGCTCGGCGACCGCTTGCACGGTTTAGACAAGTCGAATTTGAAACTGTCTTTACTGAATGGAGAAGTCACGCTGAGAAACGTGCGAGTGAAATCAACCGCTTTGAAAGGGATATCGTCGATTAACTCGAACGTGAAAGTGAAAGCGGGATACGTCGGGGAGTTGAAGATTAAGATTCCGTGGAGAGAGTTAGGGAGGAAACCAGTGGAGGTTATATTTGATCGGTTGCACGTGTTGTGCGAATTTCGAGGAGAAGGTGATGGTGATGACTCCGAGGACGACGAGAGCGGACAAAAGGAAATGTCCGAAAACGAACGAAATAAGATGAAACGAGCGTTAGAGGAGAAGAAAGAGAAGAAGAGGAAGCAGGTGAACGCGAAGAAACGGAGAATTGCGGAGAGTTTGGAACGGAGTTGGTTGAGAGGAGATCCGACGCCGGGCGCGGAGGAGTTGAGACAAAAGTTTTGGGGCGATATCACGAAAGAAGAGAAAGAAGAGGAAGAAGAGGAAGAGGACGATGATGACGACGATGACAACGACGACGTCTCGTCTGTTTCATCTTTTGATGAGAGCGAGGACGACGTGGAAGGAGAAGAAGAATCCGCGAACGCTTCGAAACGACGACTGTTCTCTTCGCCGGATACCAGACGACGCGAGGAAATGTTCGCGACGCCAGAATATCAACCTCCGTTGCAAACTCCAGAAAATGATACCGATGTGATGTCATCTACTAGGAAGAGAAAGGAAGGTAATCGAGGTAGTACTCGGAAAAAAAGCAAGAGTAAGAAGAAGAAACCGGTCGGTTTCGGAGCGCTCTTGGACGTTGTTCTCGCAAACGCCGTAGTCACTGTGAAAAATATACACTTTCGCTTCGAAGGAGAAGGAGACGAGAATATGCCGAAATTTGCCGTCGGAGCTTCGCTTGAAAGCATCGCTTTAGAAACGACTAATGTTCTCGGTGATTCGAGAGCATTTATCGTCGATGCGTTTAAGGAAACGCTGCGTAAAAAACTCGAAATTAACAACGCCGTGGTGTATTGCGATTTGAACTCTGTGCATCTTCTCGAGAAAGTCAAGAACCGAGATTTGAAACCGCACGAAGACCCGATCCGATTTTGCAAGATTATGGAAGCGTGCGCAAAGTCAAAGAATCGAAATCGTATCATCGAGCCATTCGTAGTAACTGCAAGGTACGAACGAGCTGGTATGGAAGCCATCGAATCCGGGACGGCTTCTGCATTGCACGGGTTAACTCTGAATATTCCAAAAACCAGCGCGAATGTTTCTGCTGGTGCCGCAAGTTTGGCATATTGGGCGACGCAAATATTGAAAAAAAGCGTGCACGATAGACGGTTTGAACACTTACGACCGGGCGTTCCAGTCTTCGATGGATCAGAAAAAGTAGAAGAGAAATCACCCGCGGGAACAAAAACGAGGAGAACGAATAAAAACGCTCAATCTTGGTGGCAATATGCGTGCGAAGCGGTCAAAGAGGAAACTCGAGAACGGAGAGAACGACTCGGATTGGGCTTTAGCCTCGACTCGAAAGCTCTTAAAACTCTGCACGAACAAAGGAAAGCATATGTTAAAGTTTACATAGACGAGATTCTCCAAAAGTCTGCGCCGCCACCGCCGTCTTCGAAGCAAAACGTCAACTGGCCGATGAAGAAACCTTTTGGAAAGATACGTAAACTCGATGAGCTTGAAAGTGAGATTCCAAACGCTCGCATGATTGCTTTTTTTAGACAGCTCGCACACGTAGAGTGGAGGAAAAATGGAGGCTGCGAACGCGCGTTTCGCCGCGAAGCTGCCCGACGCGGCGGCGGGCCAATACCTATGAAGATTGTGAAGGGTGTTGCTGGCGTCGCGGGTAAAGGTTTACTTGTGGGAGTAAAAGTTATCAAGAATGTAGGGTTTAAACCTCTCGGCGCCGCGAAACGGTTCATTACGAACATCGGGAAGAACCAGCAGGAGAGAGATGAATTGGATGCGATCAAAAAGCGCGAAATCGAAGAAGCTCGAATTCGCGCAGAAGAAGACGAAGAGAATCTGAAGAGACAAATCAGGCAAATTCGAAAGAAGAACGCTGCGACGCCGGTCAAACATCTCTTCGCAACACCGAGTCGTCCGCCGAGAAACGCTCCGAGCGAGTTCGATAATCGCGATGCTGCTATTTCAGACGATGAGTCGCAAATCGACTGGGATGAAGTTGGAGACACTTTTGATATTAAAGAGAGACAAGAATATGCAGAGATCCAGAAGCGCGAGATGCAAAGTGTTGAGAAGAAGAGTAAGATTCCAATGTTTGCTACGTGCATCGCTTTTGAAGAAATTTCGATGAAAATTCTCGACGCTTCTTCGAACGAGCGCAATGACCACGACGATGCTTTCTCGGATAGCTTAGCACCGTCTTCGTCTACTTCTTTTTCGTCTTTTGCTGAAATACCAATCAAAGAATCTGAATTGTTCAGCGTGTCGATCAATAATTTCGTGATAGGAGCAAAAATGATGGGGATATCTTTCGTGAAAGATGCGATAGACGTTCGGTCGACTATAGATACTATTCGTTTCTCTGCGCCGGAGGGCGATTTACTGGCGCTCGGTGAAGATGAAACAGATTATTATTCATCGTATTCGACTCATGGCATGGGTATGTCGCTCCCAATAATGCTCGCTAAATTATTTAACGCAGATTTGAACGATGCAGAAGATACTATCTCGAATGGTCGCCCAAGATGCTTTAGCGGGAGTCCTGTATCTAAAGCTGTATCTTTCGCGGCTTCGAAAAAACGCAAGATAACGAACAAAAATACCGAGCTATCCATCTCGCTGGAAACTGATAGTGCGACTATTGCTGGTTCTTCACTCGCCACCAAGAAATGCGACTTAAATACAGAAGTAGAAAAGGCAGTTGGTTACTGTGCTCTGATCTTATCACCTATGTTCATCACAATTCTTCGCGGACCAATTGACCGCATTGTCGACGTTTTCACGAGGCGCATGAAGGGTAGTTGTATGCAATCTCGTTTCAATACTTCTGCGCAAATCACTCCTGAACTGGACGTCATTCCACGCGGATCTATCGAAGCGGGTTCTGGAGTTTCATCCTCTGGTGATTTGAGCTTACCAAAGATTGGATTAGCAGTATTCGTCGGAAAAGTTCATCTGGCGGTTCCATCCCAGCGTAAAAATAGGAGGAAGAAAGGAACAACCCTAATTGCAAGGTTTGGTCCTCTTACAGCGCGAACACTTAAAAGCGCCCAGAATGCACACGTTCAGGAACAAGATGCGAATGCGCGCAGTAGTTGGCGAAAGAGAACGATTGAAGGTAAGCTTTTGGACTGTTCTATTGGGTTTGCGGACAATTTTGCATGGACCTGTAACCAGTCGTGGCAGCTTCTCAGTGAAGCTGGAGAAAGTAATAGAGTCGAGACTCCTCTATTATCTCGCGTTCAGTGTACAATCCTCGCATCACATTACGTGCTATCTCCTCGAGAGGCGTTGAAGTATTCCCCGGTCGTCGTTGACGTCAATCTGCCATCTATTCAATTATCTGTGTCGCCAGAACGAATAAACATGGCCTTGCGCGTGGCCACACAGTTCACGGAATCGGCCAAGAAAGTTGCAGATGAGGCAAAGAGAATCAAAGAACAGAAGAAACAACGCAACGACATCGCGTCTTCGCAATCTGATAAAATCTTAAAGAGTGGCGACGACGACGACGAGAAGAAAATTACCTTTTCTTCGAGTTTACCTTCTTCTTTTTCGTCAGGGCGCAAGGATACCGATGATATTTTCGCTCGAGATATTGATGTTTTCAACTGCGAACGACTCGTGCCGGCTGATTTGTTTGGAGAATTACCATACTGGGAGTCGTGCGATGTCTTTGTTCGAGAGGGAACGTTGTCTGTCGTTGATAAACCAGCAGGTTCCGTTCATCACTTAGAACCGAGAGTCCTAAAATTGGCCGGAACGCGAGGAGCCGGAAACCCGTTGACGCGCACTCAAGAAAAAGTTGAAGTTTGTGTTCTCTCGATCGACGAAAAAAGGAAAACAATAAAAGTAAAATTACATGTATCAACCGATAGCGACGAGATTCTCAGGAAGATGAACGACAAAGACGATGCAAACAGAGAATACTCGGAATATGACCGTACTTTAATCGTTGGCGACGCTTTACTGGATCGTTCCATCGAGTCAAACTTTGAAAGGATGTGCGAACATCCAAATGGTTTTGTCTTCAGATTTTGGTCGAAAGATATCTGCGACGTTATAAAAAGTAGATTGAACATGGAAGCGAGGTTATTGCCGTTCCATGAAGAAGTCAGGCGAGTTCTAAAAGTTGACGAGCATAAAACGAAGAAAGCTTCCGTTACGTTCTCGATGGGTTTGTTTGGATTTCACCTAGCTGCTCCTTTGAGACATCACAATCATGAGACTGATTTATACGTCAATGACATGTCGAAAAGTTATTTTATTGATCAGCTGGCTGATGATGAAAAGATTAAGTACGTCGTTGACTGCTTCCAAGAGCGACCGTTGGCGAATGTCAAAATTACTGGACTAACGCTGAGTTGTGAAGCCACAAAAGGTAGCGTGACATTGGGCGCCGGTCTCCGAAGAGTTGCAATTAAGGACTGCTGGACTATCGAAGGCATTGGCAAGGATCATGATGCGGTATTCATAGAAAAACCTCTAAGAGATGAACTTTCAACCAAGTATCTCAGGTACAAAACTGATGCTATGAAGAAGTCCTGCGTCGGTTTCAGCCTCGAGGCGTTTTTACCTTCGCATCCTGAATATGGAACACAGGCTGCTGATTTACGAATGGCTGTCAGTTCAATCGAAACACACATTGCTAGAGAACCAATTGCGGCGTTCACCAGCTTCCGGTTCCTTTTTAAAAGCCCTGTGTCATTTGGAAAGGGGTGGCCCTCGAGATATGACGACTCCGTCTTTGCACCTTCCCGTGAAGAATGGGAAAGTATGAGACAAAAGCTGCAAAAAGTGAAGATCATGGATGCGAGTAAACTCGCACACAAGATTAAGCTCAATTTCACATTTCATGGTGATTCGTTGGTCGCTAAACTTTACGACGATCCGAAGAAATCGGTATTGGCTGCTGATACTCGACGACAACCAATATTAGAGGCGACGGTGTCTAATTTCCATTCTCGTCTGTATATTCGCGCTAAACCAGTTGGTAAGCAAGGATGGGGCGGAGGCAAACAAGGCACGAAAGATTTGGAAATTTCGTGCGATAATTTGACGCTATCTGACCCCACATTACCTGTTGGTCACGCTAATCGCGATCTGATCGCGAAGGACAACGCTGCAAGCGACTTCTTGACATTTTTCTTGGAGGAGGAGAAATCAGCGCGTAAGAAAATTCGTAACATTCCGTTTCTGTGGATACGCCGTCAAACATGGCTGCCTCATGAGCATGAGGATGACATCGATATTGAACTCGAGGCAAAAGTTGCTCCTCTTCGAGTGCTTGCAAATCAAAATTGCATCATTAACATTGCAAATTGCTTGTTGCCAATTTTCAAGACTTTATCGCCGCCACACTTTCTACCAAACTTGCCACCATTCGTTTTCCCGCGTCCTGGCTTCGTGACGAAGAAAGTTAAGATTACGGCTAATGTAATGGGTTCTCGCGTGGTTTTACCGGGTAGTGTTCGAGATGAGATTGCGCCATCGCTTTCTCTCTGCGTCGGTGTTGTTGATAAAAATGCGAGCGAGTCGTTCAAAGGAATTGATGTCTCTACATCATTCACGATTGATGCAAATCGAGCGCATTGGGCCAAGTTTGACATCTTTATACACGGATTATCGGTTGCGTGTAAAGGGGATTCGACGCTCAAAGCAAAGAAGAACCGTTCATCTGCATTACTTCGTGCCTCTGGTCCACACATCAAAAGGTCCGACGCCCCGGTGGCTTTAAAAGCAACTTGCTGGAATCGATTAGATGCTCGAAGACAATTATCAAACGCTCCGAGCGTGGATATAAATGTTCAGTTGCCGGCAAATGATGTTCTCACAGTTGAGATTTCGGCTTCTGATGTGGAAACTTTGAATTCAGTTATCAAAGGATACACGCAGACATCGACGATGACCTATACGCAATCCCCATTTGCTTACTGCTATCTGACTCCAGCTAAGTATCCATTGGCACCGCCTCTACCGAAGAAGGATTTTTTGATACATCAGTGTTTCCAGGCGCGAATTGACCACATTCAACTTGGCATCTTTGCCGGGAAGGGAAGAGCCTCACAGGTTGTTGAGGCTGGAATTCGAGGCATTTCGTTTGCAAACGTGTCAAATCCACGAAATGAATTACGAAGTGAATTGGCAGTTGGAATAGAGGGTTTATACGCGAGAGATTGCAGATTTAAGGGCTATAAGATTGATCTGATACGAGCAGGGTTTTGTGATGAAGCTGTTGTGAACACGCAAGACAAGAACTCTTCGAATGAAGTAAAAGCCTCTGCGGAAGGCGTTGAGGAACTTCAAATCGTTGAAGAGCAGGAAGATGAGTATTTACAGTCTATGTTCTTGAGCCTGGAACAAGTCACAACAAACGATATATCTGAGGTCAGCTGTCAGTGTGGTCGCGTAGCAGTGATAGCATCCGTGGATTCCTTACTGGAAGCTGCGCGAATCTTTCAGCCAAAACTCGGCGCTGGCGAAAATATACTCCCACAAGATATATTGTTTACGGAAGAAAGGAAAGTGTTCAAATTAAGAGAAAATATGACATTAAGTCGCACCAGGAGAGTCTTAGCGGATTTTCCAACTTCTAGTAGTGGTGCGCAGGAATATGTTCTGGATGGTTGCGAACAAACCATTAATCTTGATTATTCCGATACAATTTACTTGGAACACAATCTGTCGAAAAAAGATAAAACGAAGAAAGAGGGCGACAGTGGGAAAAACTCTAAATCTGGCGATCGAGCTGTGCATTTAGCTGAAAGAGAGCTTCAATTCGCGCCTCGCATCATAATTGGTCCGAATCATAGACTAGTAATTAAAAATTGTCGCATCGTGTGTCCCGACAAGGAAACGTTTGACTTGTGTATTCGCATGGCGTCAGGAGGTTCATATTTCGTTGATCCTGAATCAGTTCAGTTCTTAAGTCGTCAAGAGATGATGCTCGAGAAAAAGAAAATAGTTCGCAGACAACGTACTCTCGGAAATGGGGATGGGGATTCATTTTCAGAGCAAGGCGTCGAAGAATTCCGCGATTCTCGTTTAAGTGAAATAGAGATGAAGTACTTGATGAATTCCTGGCGTGGAAGGGTTAAAACCGTCGTTGCAGTGCTCCGAGAATTACGTAATAAGCCGGGTTACTCCATCTCTGCAAACAAACGCATCGAAGGAGCTAGGGCAGTGATTGGGCTCAAAGGAAAGGATAAACTAGGCGATGCTCTTTTAGAAGTGCAGAAAGAAGCTATTTTAAAAGTCGTTGATAAACAGAGAAAGAAATCTGCTTTGAAATGCGTTCTGAAGTTGCACTCGATCGATGTGGCAGTTTTCCCTTCCCGCGACCCAGATGAAGGGTTGTGCGCATCTTTCAGCGTGCACTCAAAAATTAACATTATTGGGAGCAGCGTAGAAAGCTCGTTTGAACTTGAGCACATGTGTGTCTCGTTCCCGGACAGTGCGAGGTTGAATCCATTAGTTGAACCTTGCAAAATCACGGCAACATTAGACAGTGATGAGTGCTATAATGAGACTGAGGGGAGCGACAACTCGCTTGAACCTTCCGCGCCAAGAAGAGAAACATCCATTGATGTCATGATATCGCCCATCGGGGTCGAGGTTTCCCCAGCCGCAGCAGGTCGAGTGATTCGACTGGCGCAACGCGTTTCTTCCATCGTAGCAACGCAGCCGTTGTTACCATGTAATCATTTTGCACTTGTCTATTCGTCATTCGAGGGTTCGGGATACGATGCCGACTTTGGAGCGTCGGCAGCTGATTTCTTCAGTACTGGTGAATTAATCCCACAAGAGAATGCTCTAGCTGTTGCAGCGACGGGCGCAAGGAGCACATCATTTTCCTTCTGGCGTCCGCGGCCAGTTATGGGATACTGCTCACTGGGAGATGTTCCTAACTTTGGCCCCGATTCGCCTACACGATCGGCAACATCTATTCGCGACTCGATGACCTACTGTTCACCGCCAAGTGGATTCAAGCGTATAAATCCGTCCAAAAAGTCTGATGCATCTTCTCGCTCTAATTTGGTGCTCTGGCAACCGGTTCCTAGAAAAGGTTACAGGGCGCTTGGTTTAATTGCGGCTTATGAAGAAGACGGAGAGCCAGATCCAAGCTGCGTGCGTTGCGTCAGAGAAAGTTTGCTGTGTGAATCTACGGGATCACTTTCAAGATTGTTTTCCATGTCTGACGAAGAGAGTAATAAACCTGATGACCGCAGGAGTGAAGTACATAATGCGCAGCGTCGTGGCCAGAGTAAAGTTTTGAATGTAGATGATGATAAATCTGTGCATAAGCGCGATATTTGGGGTAACTCAAGGAGTGGCAATCTGGTCCACGTTTGGGCTGTGGACTCCCCGACTGGGATACACATGGTGAGTTCAGCAGGCAAATCATCAGCATCGAACGCACTGATAGACCCACCTATATCTTTTGTTGATATTCGCACGCCACTCGGGCTCGCTATTGAAACCTTGGAGAACATTCAAGCCCGAAAACTTGAAAACAAACGCCGTCGCCGTCTCTTAAAGAAAGAAATTGCCCACGATAACGCAATAACTCTAGAAGATGAAGATTACGAAGGCAACATCGCGGATATCAAACTATGCGTAGTTACAGCGGTAGAATTTGAAAAGGTGTGGAACGCTGGGGAGATGTTGACAGGGTTCAGACCGCTGCCTCCGCCTGGTTTTGCATCGCTTGGAGATGTTGTAGTCGATGGCGTGGCGCATCCATCCATGACGCGTTGTGTGGAGGACCTCGAATATGTTTGTGTGAAACCAATTGATTTCGAACTGGTTTTCCAGAGTTCGAAAAAGCAGCTTCAAGCTGCCTTTTGGCGACCAGTTTCTCCATCAGAAGATTACGTCAGTTGCGGATTAGTGAGTACTTCATCAGCTAATGTAAAACCATCTCTGGATTCGGTCCGGTGTCTGAGTAGAACCCATTGCGGAGCGGTAGCACCTATGGATGTCACGTTATTAACGAAAGAATCTTCACTTCTTATCATTCATGGTGGTAAGTCTAGTACAAGCGAAATGTGCATGTGGCGTGTACCTGGTGGTTTTGGTACTTTCTGTATATCCAAAGCCGACATGCCGAATGATATTTACAAAGGTCCCACGCTTTTTGTACTACCGTCGATCTCATCTTTAGATTTTTCCGACGAAGGATCCAGGATTACTTCTTTTGCGTACGAAAAACCAAAGCCAATTGTCAAGATTTCGGCGTCGGTAGGTCTCGTAACCGTAACCGTTGCTGCGCCGCAGAGGATTGTCGCGAATGATGCAGATGCAAAGGAGGATACACCGATGGACGTCGGAGACGATTCTTCGTACAGAGAGAGCGCTGGTATTATGCATCAAAATGTTCCAGTGTTTGCAATATCACTCATGAGAACCGAAATCGTGACTAACGTTGTAGTCGGCGACGTTGCTTCCGTTGGTATTGATGCATCGTTAGGCGCTGCGCACTTAAATTGGCGCAAGTACGCGTGGGAACCACTCGTATCTCCGCAATGGGTATTTGGTGCAAATCTTGTTCCAATCAAACACGGAGAACGTTGCTTCAGTACTGGAAACTATGCTTCGATACAAGCTACAAAATTATGTATTACTTTGACCACAGATTTTGCTCTTGACATGGTTTCAATCGCACTGGAGACGAAGAAAGAAATCATGAGGAAGAGAGATAATTTTGATACGGACGCTGAAGGGGAGATTCAACTCGATCACCAATCGTCCATTGCCTACCCCGATAACGATGGATTTTCTCCAGCTACTTCTCATGTAGTGAGTGAACTCGAAGTAGCGACGAAAGAGCTTTTTCCAGATCGAAGTTCTGCGCTTTCTGAATCTTGGAAAGAGAAGCGGATGTTAATCAAACATGCGCAAAAACGCAGTAAATCCAGGGACTCTGTTCTTCGCTGCTTCTCTAATACGGGCTTGACTACGCACGCAACTTTGTCTTCGGTTAATCAAGAGGTTGAAAATGAAGTCATCCGTATGAAAAACGATACTGGGCGTACGTTATATACAGTGTCTCGAAAGAGTTTGCAACGTGGGAAGGACGAGGATGTTCGAGTCGTTCCTCCACATGGCAACTTTGATGTCAACTTTTGTATAGCGAAAGAAACAAGCCAGGCGAGGCAAAGAGTGGTGGATACGAATACTGCGGACGTCCAAGTTGCCCCCCCTCTAGAATCCCTGACCGCAAAGATGATGGTTGAAATCATTGATGTCGATGATCCCATGGAATCAATGAGAAACGATGTAAACCGTTCCTCTGGTGTTCCGGACACGTACTCGAGGATTTCATGCGTCCTGAAATCAAACTCAAGCATCACTCATCTACGATCTTTGGCCATTTCGAATAAAAATTATTCTTTTAGAAACAAGGTACGCATGCGATTAGCTAACAACGGTGATGAATCGCGCGTATCTCTCCCCTTCAACGCTAAATCGGGCTATATTACTATGGACGTACCTCATCCGGCTTCGAGATCGCGCGATTTTCAGAATTCTAGCCTGAGAGTGGATCTAGAGCGACCGTGTTCAACGCACGATTTTGTAGAGGATGCCAACGCTCGCTTTTCTGCGGAAGGGTTTGTCGCATCGAATCTGGCGCTTTTGGTTGGTGAAGAGAAACCTGTTTGGATTGATCTCCACGATGAAAACGGGATTCCCACGAAGGTTCGTATTTTGCTCCGAGCATCCATATTCCACAATATTAGTGTGAAGGTTCCGATACACATCAATAGGCATGGTCGCATCGACTCAGCGAAGAATGCAGGAGCATGCAACATAATATTCAAACGCATGCTATCGTCATCGTCTGCGTTGAGTGCCTTTAGGGATCACGACGATAGCGACAGTGACAGATCAGATGCAAGTAGCAGCTATGAAGGAACGGTTGCAGAGTTTGACGACGACGAATTTGAAGAATTGAAGAATTTTACTCAAGAAGATAACGTAGACTCACGACGTAATAGAGACCAACATGAACGTTTGATTGAAGACTCGGAAAGTGTATCAGTAACACTAAAGAGTGACAATTTATTGTTTTCTGACAATTACTGCAATATCACAAAAACATACGAGTTCAAGCTTTTGTGGTGGTCGAAAGGCACGGGAGCGAAGTATGAATGTTCGGCGTGGATTCCTGTGGCCAAAATAGACTCTAGTGAAAGAAGTATAGATGGTTCTACTGAAGACGAAAGCATCGTTGAGATTCCATTTGGATGCATAGTTGTTCCTGGATTTAGTGCACCAAATACAGGCGGATATCTTGCACGTATGGTGATCGATGATCACGTTAAGAAGAAAATGCCTCGTGCTGGAGCACCGTTCGCGCATCCTATTGGATACGAACTTCTTTGGAAGGATGAAAAGAAGAGTTCAGTAAGTTTCTGGGCGCCTATTCCTCCAGAAGGTTACGTCGCGTTAGGGCGTGTCGTTACGGCAGATAACGGTAAATCGAAGGAGCAAAAGCAACCCTCGAAAAAGAGCTTTTGTTGCGTGAGAGAAGATTTTGCGCGAGAGTTGAGTACTATTGGTCCTGGCGCGATTTGGAAACCTCAAGGGACTAAGAACACGTACGCTAGCAAAGGCGATTCAAAAGCACAGGTTCCGACCATATATAATGCCGGTTCTGTTGCATCCGGTGGTTGGACCATTCGTCATACCTCGAAACGAGCGCCTTCTGGCGAACCGTTAGAAGTTCAAACAAAAGAAGCTACCAAATTCCAGGCATTGACGAAGAACTTCGAGTTAAATTTTCTTTCAGGACGAATGCGGGTGAAACATACCGATATCTCGCCTAATTTGAAAATATCAAAGCTATCCACGAATGATATTAGCGCATTGAAGAACAAAGAAACCGAGGAGGTTGATCCAGAGGATACACTTATTGCCTTTTCGAAGAATGGGCCGTATGCGGCGATAAAAGCTAGCGGTACAGATTTCTTCGAGCGGAAAGATCAAGACGTTGGAGAAGACAAAGTTACGGTTGATCCGAGGTTGGGTGTATTAATGTCTCAGGCAACTTTTGTAAACGAAACTTCGGAACGTTTTTCACTGACGCTGGTTAAACTAAAGAATAATGCAGGGAATTCCAAAGTCAACGCACGAAAGCCTGGGTTGCGCAGTCCAAAAGATCTTACCTCGGCTTCGGAAGAGAAAAACGATTTGAATGGTTTTTTTGAAGAAGGATATGATCCAAACGACCCAATGTATCGATACGTGTGGGAATCTGAGCGCCATTTTCCACCATTTGGTTGGAAATCGCCGCGTGATATTCTTGACGCATGCTTTACTGCTCGGTATTCGCTCAATATTGACGGTTCAAACTCCACAAATCATTTCCCCGAAGGTGAAAGTTTGTTACTTCCAGAAGGTTACCATTGGATGGGTGATTGGGAAATCGACAGGCCCCCTGGAAACTCCACCGTGAGTAACACGGGTGGATGGGCCTACGATGCTTATTGGGTGACATCGTGGCCACCAAATGAGTTCAAAAATGCAAAAAATTGGAAGCGGAGATTTGCGAGTACGCGACGCAGACGATGGAGACGCAAAATTGCTCCCATTGAAGAATATGATGAGACGAACGTCTTTCCTAGTAGCTCTTTGAGCGAAGGAGGTGCTTCAAGTGCGAGAGAAAGCGGAGAAAAGCGAGATGAGTACAACTCGCAAACGAATATGTTCTTCACTCCGAATATGAACCGCAAAAGAAACACGAATGAACGCCGAGCAACGATGGAGGATACTAAAGCGGGAAAAGGGAGTTCATGGTCTATTGAAGTATCACAAAGTGGTGGAAATGTGTGCTTTCCAGTAGGTTTCGAGAACACGGAGCAATGTGCGATTCGATTTGTACCCGTAAGTACAGAGAAACAAGGAGTTCAAAACGTAACGCATTATGAAAACGATGAAATTTGCTCAGAGAGTATGGAAACGTGTGATATTTTGTGTGAATCGCTCCGCGAACGCTGGGAGTCGGTCATTGCAAGAGACAATAACGATGAACATAGTGACCCCGACGTGATATGCACAGGTGATAATAAATTCTATCTCGTATATCTTGAGAGACAAAAACGCGGAGACAAGAACAACAAGAGAGCGCTTTCTCGGAATATCCATGTTGTTCTTCGGGTCCCGCTCGTCTTGCGGAACTCGCTCCCTTGCGAGGCAAAGTATGTCGTCTACTGCGACAAGAGGGCTTCCGTTTATGGCATCATGAAGCCAGGAGAAGAAGTATTTATTTCGGAAAGCGTTGATCCGAGGCAGGAAATCAGCTGCGCATACGGTTTGAGAGCGAGTAGTGCTCAAAAGCAAAGCGAACGATGGAATATGAGTGAGCCGATGCCAATTACAGCATTTGCAGATGGAGTCACCCGTGGTTGTGTGGTATTGAAAAATGTAGGCGAAAAGATAGGTGCGCAAGGGCGCAGATTAGAAGCAAAACTACTCGTAACTGCGTCGAAATACTCCGGCGTTTTGAAGAAAGATGGAAAAGTCGTCTCAAGAGACACTGACAATAGACCTGTGTCGAGCATTGCTGACGATGTCGCGAAAAATGTGAAACACGCGATAGGTTACGTCCAAGAGGAATCCTCACCATCAAACATCAGCGCAATGTTCGTCGATATTCGCGCTGATGTAATTGTTCATAACGCTTGTCCTTTCCCGGTATCATTATGCACTGAACCAGAAGATGAAACAAATCTCATACAAATTTCGAAGATCGAAGAGGTGGTGGATACCGCGGTAGGAAAATTCATAGTCAAAAAACCAACCGGCGAGTTATTCGAAGTGAATCCCGGAAATATTAACGTATCTTTGAGAGCGGAACAGAAGCTGAACGTAGATGCTGCCGTACGAGCTACAGTGGGAGTCGTGGATGGAGTGTTAAAGAATATTCAGAAAGCATTTGTTGCTGAAATTTCCAGTCACGTGCATACTTTATTCCTCGCCGAGGACGTAGACGAGCTCGAAAATGTTGATGCAAATAAACGCGTGCATTGTATTGTGCATAGAGGAGTCAAACCAGGTGAAGCTCCATGTTTGGTTACTTTGCGGACGAAATCATACGGTGAAGTCAGAATTAAAATCGTGGCTGAACATTTTCATCCTGTTCTATCGCAAAGTCAGCATTGGTGGTCTTACGAAATGATGAGCCGAACGGTTAGAATATCAGTCGTTCCTGAAATTATTTTGGTCAATATCTCACACATACCGTTAGCCATGCACATAAAGAATGATGACGACCTTAAGGATGAACGGAAAATGCATTACGATAACTCTGCAATGACCATTCCGATTGGAGCGGCGCCGGTGTTACCTGGGTCAAGCTCACCCGAACGTGCACGCTTAATATTTCGTGATGCTTCTGGAACTAGGGACGAAAACACACACTCATATGAATCCTTCTCTGCAGAGATTCGCATGGATCTTTTGCAAGAATCTGGAGAACAACTTCTTGCGGTCCCTCGATCTGTGACAAAAGATGGCGATTCTAAAGTGTCATCGTCACTAATTCGTGTAAGACTGCAAACGGCTCAGATTGCTGGATCCACGCAAATCATCATAGGTTCAGCCGCTAAGAGCGATCGATCTGCAGAGAGTGGCATTAGAATTGAAAATCACACTCGTGTGCGGGCAGATTTCTCAAGAATTTTGCTGAGAGGGGAGTCGAATGTGCAAAAGCGATACAATTTTGCGGATAAACAAACGGCACCCGCGATGGCGTCGACGAAGACACCGAAGAAATTGGGGAATATTACGTCTATGCGCACAAATAACAGCGTTACTAGAACTGCTTCACCGTCGTTATATGATGAATCCAACTTTGGAGAAGGTGTGAGGGTCCCTCCGCGCAGTGCTTCACATTGGCTCGGCCCACGTTTTTTCAATGGTCGCTCGGAGGGACCCACTGGGAAGAGAAGCCAGAAGTCGTCGGATGAATCCTTACTTCCCAAAGTTGGGGAATCTGTTCGGGTCGTGCGACTCTCGTGCAGCAACGATGAAAACGTCGAAGAATCGTATTTTGAACTTCCGGAGCTTGGTGATTTTCGCGACGCCAGTATCGTAAATTCTAGAACATCAGGTGGGGGTTCTTCTTCTGGCGGCGGCGAAGAAGAATTTGGCGCTCTCGGAAGTATCACTTTGGCAGAAGGATTCATATGCGATGATCCATCTGGAAAGTATGAGATTTGTTACCGATTGTCTTGCATTTTCTTTGACGGTGCTGAAACTGGCGCAGAAGAGTGCATATCTCTTCGATTAACGGAGTTCAAAGTAGAAATAGATCCAGATGTCCAAGATCGGAACAGCGATGGATCGCCACGTTTTGCAAAGCAACCTACTGTTTTAGACAGAGAATCTAGAGATGCTGTTCTTAGTGTAAACGATGCTGATGCCGCCGCGGCAATCATTAAGGGACACTTCATGTCAAGGCTCGCCAATCGTAATAAACGAAAGGGAAAAGGAAGAATGAACGATTTCGAAGCAGATTTGAAGGCTTTCCAGCGCATTCAGAATATCACAAAAACGTCCCGAGAAATTCACATCGGCGCCATCTTTGATGGCATCCAGATATCACTCGTAGATTCACGGCGAGAACTTTGTCTATTCACGGTAAACGGTATTGAAGCCTCGTTTGGGAACCAATGCAATAATGGAAGAGGTCTGTACGCTAAATTTGCCATCGTCTCTGCGCAACTGGATAACATGTTGGAGAACGCGTTGTATCCAGTCACAATGTTCAACGATGCGGCGTCAGGCTGCTTATTCGCGGCTTCATTTTCAATGAGAGAAAGTAGAGATATTAATCGCTTTCCGGAAGTTCGAATGGTGTGGGCACCGAGTGGTTTAAATGTTCTCATTCACGAGCCTTTGTTGTGGGCGTTGAAAGAGTATGTCGAAGAAATCGGTATTGAAAGACTTTTCGCGGAAGACGGCGGAGACGCTTCTGAAATGTCCTCGTCGAAAGATTCTAGGATGAAGAAGGATGGTGGGAAAAAAGTTACGTTCAAAGCCAAGAAGCAAAAGACTGTATCGGCAAATATTGACCATCTCATTTCAGTCGGAACGTTTTCATCGGACGGAATACGAGCCTTCGTAACGCTCACGTCTGCACCGTCATCTCGCCCGAAGAACGCGCCAATGATGATGTGCGCGACGCTCAATCTTTTACGATTAGACCGATTACCTATTGCGATTGCTCCTTTCAATTTACCGACAAATGCAACGCTCAAACTCTCTGATTTGAGGAGGAAAATGAAATCGCACGTTATCAAACAGTTTACGATACAGTCTGGAAGGATTTTGGCGTCTGTTGATAACGCAGGTACCGTATCGGTAGGTTTGCGCAGAGCGCAGGACAAGCTGGCGGAGCTTTCTGGAGATACGTCGAAAAATATTGTCGCTTCTCGAGAAAGGGGTGCGACGACATCAATTTCCGCGGGTGTTAAGAACATTGGTCAAACATATGTCGATGGTACCGTAAACCTCGTCGGTGGTGCATTATCCGGAGTTGCTGGAGTGTTTTACAAACCAGTCCAAGGGTTTCGCCAAGAAGGTTTGCGAGGAGCGGCGCTTGGCGGCATCAAAGGTATTACTGGTCTCGTGACTTCAACGTTAGGAGGTGCGGTCGGTTTAGTCGAAACGGCATTCAGTGGACTTTCTCAAGCTATGTCGGTAGGTGGTATACTTTCGAAATCTACGGGATCTCTGGAAGCTACTCGAGCTCGAAAACCTCTCGCTTTGCGTGGCGATGGCATCGTTCGAACGTACGACGAAGAGCAATCAGCAGGTGCTGATTTGCTGAGAGTTGCCGCAAAAAAGATTGCGTACGTCGAAGAAATACAAGCGAGTAAAGTTGACCAAGATACGATGAAGAAGAAAGGGACGAGAAAGGAGAGGAAGACTATGAAAAATGCAAACAAGAAGACTAAAAAGTCGTTCACCACGGTGACTGCTGTAAACGAGAGAACGCAGTTTACGTTCGGCCGGTTTGAACTTTTTTATCCCCTCGCGCATGTTTCAGATGCCATCGTATGTCTAACCGACACGCACTTGGTTTGGATCGAGCGTTACGAAACAGATCCAACAGCAACCCGCTTTCTCCGATGGCACGAAGTCGCCTCTATTTACATCTCTTCTTCTCTGGACAAAAAGACTGTCTGCGTCCAAGTCGGCGTATGCGATTCTCTCCGCGAAGAAAATAAAGTCACGACGCCCGACTTTGGATTCACCTCTTCCTTGTTAACCGTCGTAAAAGAAGGAGCGAAAAGCAAAAATAAAAGCATAACATTTGTGAACCACAACGATTTTCGTAGCTCAACCGTTTTGTGCCCGTTTCAATCCTCCGAGGATGCGAATCGAATTTTAGCGCAGATGCGTGCGCTGTGGGAACAAGCCGTCACCGATAGAAGACAACGATTTGGCTTTCAAGCCTCGCCGCTTCTTCAGAACTAAAAGTGATACATACATGAATATTTATAAATTTAAAGCCTAACAACATTAACTCTACATCTACTCGGCACCACCACCACCACCACTCATCCCTTTGCTATTGCTCTCGTGAGTACGCTTCCTCCCGTGCTTCTTCCCGTGTTCGCGCAGCAAATTCTTCGCTCTCTCCTCCAAAACCTCCAACCTTCGCACGGTATCCATCTCGTCCTCCACCCCGTCTTTATGTTCTTCCAGCAACGCCCTTCTTTCTTCCTCTATTCTTCTATATCTCGCGTGAAACGTGCTCTCCTCTTTAGTATTCCCGTTGTTGTTATTGTTGTTGTGTCTGTTGTTCGCGTTGCGTTTCGACGACGCGCGTCCTCCTCCCACGTTCTTCAATCCGTGGCGCTCGGCGCGTTTCGTCAAGTGGTCCTTCACCACCTCAATTAAAGTCGCATCCCCATCTTCCCCAAATCTGTCTATGTACGGTCCGTATATCGGTCGGCTGAACGCCAAGAGGAATAAAAACAGCGCGCAGACAACTAAAGCTCTTCGAGCGCGTCGAGTGTTTCGATCGAATCGGACTTTTTCTTCTTTCGTGGCGAACCGGATCGACGGGTCTCCGATGCCGTGCAGAAACGATTTTGCGTTCCCCGAAATGTTGGATGGATGATTGAAGAATTGGTGCGACTCTTTGTCGTAGTCATTCTCGACGCTTTGAGCATCATTACCAAAATCGATTTTGGAGGAAAACGGGACGTTGGTGCGCGCGTACGCGCTTTTGCGCATTTCTATTTAACGAGTTGTTTGTGCAACGCGTGTTCTAAATTCTAACGCTTCTATTATACACAACTTCTTCTAAAAATGAACCACTCTAAAACATCAATCACAGTAACGCGCGCTGCTTTTGTGAACGACGACGCTTCATTAAACGAGCTCGTCGCAGGTATTCCCGCCTTTCGCGCCGCAGATTTGGATTCTCGTGTTACTCTCTCTCTCTAAACCAGTCAAGGCTTCGGCTTCGATATCGAAATCGTGCGCGGCAGAGCCGACGTTGAGGACGCCTTGCGCGTCGAATTCTTCGAAATATTGGTACGGGTAATCGATACCGGCGGTGGATTTTCCTTTCGATTTTTTAGCGGCGTCGAAACCGAAGAGGCGTAATCGAGGGCAGATTTTGGATAAAGCCATGACGGCAGCGAAACCGGCCGAAGGTGCTGGAGCCGTGTCGTGGACTTTTATCTTCCCGGTGTCGCGCATTTCTTTACACGCGCGGATTTGCGCCAACGCGATGCGCGAAATGTCGACGAATCGAGCGTTGAACACGCGCGCTCTTTTCTCGCCGACAATTTTGGCGAATTTTTTCGCCACTTCCACGTCTCGCGTTCGAACCGCGTACGCCGCATCGTTGCTACTTTGTCTCGATCGAGAACTCGAGGAGGCGATATCGCTCGATAAAATGTTCGAATGTTTCTCCGCGAACGCGTCGAATTCTCGCGCCCATTTATGGTTTATCAATCGTACCGACGTCTTTTTCCCGACCAATTTGGTAAACTCGCCGTCGGTAGGGGCAATGTTCATGCGCAAGACAAACCCGTGCGCGTCGATAAACGGCCCTAATGGTTTCTTATTATGCCCGAGCGGTTTTAACAAAATCCCAGAATTCCCGACGACAGCGCACCCTCGAGTGAAATCCAACGGTTTCGGATACCCGTTCAATCGATTGGACAATCGGGAACTCCCGTCGCCTCTCGCGTTGGTCACCTTACCAAAAATACTCTTCTTTAACTGCCCGGGCGATATCGGTAACAGCGTCTGCGCGTCCGCTCGGCTCATAGTCGCCGTCAACAACTGCCACGCGGACGGAATCTCGCTCTTCTTCGCTTCGGATTTTTGACACTGTAAAACGTACTTGGTTCCGTTCAACGCTCTCGCCAACATCTTCGCGAACCGATCGTTCGATTGTTGATTCGTCGCCGCGTAGAACGTGTGATCCGCTAACATCGCTCTATCGTCCGCTCTTTCCGGTTCTTTCGGCCTGGCCAGTCTGTTATTGCTCCTTTCTCTCCTCTCTCTCTCTTCTCCTTCTCCGTCGTCGTCTTCCCCTACGCCCGCTCTCGCCGCCGCCGCCGCCGTCCCTTTCCCGACCGGTTTCGTCTTCCCACTCTCGCTCCTCCCGAACGACGCGACCACGGAATTCTTCAAAGTTGTGGGCCAAAACTTCTTCTCCACGTGCGGGTGCGCGATGACATCTCTCGGTTTCTTCTCAATCTTTAAGTTTTCCACGTCCTCTCGAAACTTCTTCGGTCCCGGCGTGGTGTCTCGCGCAGAAAACCTTTGCCTTTTCTCGTCCCAAACGCCTCGCGTTTTCACGCCGTTCGGGTCATACTTTTCGTTCAATCGGTGCCTCCCTTCGCCAGGTGTCGTGGCGAACGTGTTCTGCGCTCTGGTGATGATTCCAGATCGAGGTTCGTACTGTAAAGAAGGATTCGCGTTCGAGTTGTACCCGCGGTAGAGTTTCGGGGCGTTCGCGGATGACGACGTCGACGAAGCGAAGAACGACAGGAAGAAGACAAAAAAAAGAGAAAGCTGCAGAGAAAAGGACGACATGTATGCGTGTTCTTTCTTTCTTTCCTCTCGCGTCGAGCGTTTTCTGCTTTTGTCGGTCTCTCTTCTCTGTTTCTTTTCGTACGTCTAATGAGGAAAATGCAAGAGCTTTTGGTACGATTTTACGCGCAATGTGATGTTCATGTTAATGTTAATGTTAATGTTAATGTTACAAAGAAGAATTCTTTTAGTGTTTGTGCAAAAGCAGGGTGGTCGTTTTCTCACCTGCCAGATGAGTGCTCTCTCTGCGCTACTCTATTTTCCTGGCTTTTTTCCCTCGAAAGATCCCGTTGTCTTTGCTCGATTTGACGACGCCGGAAAGCGTGTCTCTGGCCTGGCCGCGTTTGCTGTTGCGCCGATTGAGCAGCTTCGCGTCCAAAGGCCAGTACGCGTACGGTTGTAACTTTTCGCCTTTTCTGCGAACGTCGCCACCTCCTTTGGCTTTGTATCGGTCGCCGGTGTGCGTGGCGGAAGTTTTGGTGGTTTTGTTCGTTTTGGTGGACTTGTTGGTATTCGTCGTGCGCTTGGTTTTGCCGGATTTGCGAGTGCCGAATGTGCGTCGCGTGGCGCCGTCTTCATCTTCCTCGTCGTCGTCGCGCGCGCGCTTGCGGTCGTTCTCTTCGACGATTTTAAGTTTACCGGTGGATCTGTCGGTTCTGTATTTTGTGCCGTCGTCGTCGGCATCGCCAAACTCGTTTCGTCTGTATTGCGCGGTTTTCGCGCCTTGCGCGAGTAGGTGTTTGCGCATTTTCGAGTCGTCGAGTAAATCGAATTCAGCACCGACGGGGAGCCGGGCGCCGGCGCTCGCTCTCGAAGCGTGCGCATCGCGCGCGTTGCGAAATGCACCTTCAGAACCGCCGCTGTTCCCGCGGTGGGATTTAGGACCGAATCCACCAAACTCGGAACGTTGGTTGTTGTTGTCGTCGTTTTCGTCGCCAAAGATTTCCTCCTCGTTCCAGCGACTTTTGCGACCGGTTTTACCGCTCGCCCGACTCGCCGTTTCTTCCGCTCGAGCCTTTTTCTTCTTCATTTCTATCTTGGTTTCCTCTTTTTTCATGTGTGACGCCAAAGCTAAGTGCTCTTTCGGTATGGCGTCTTCCACCGCGCGCCATCCGCACCGCTTCGCGCATCGTTCGACAATCACTTTCGTTTTCAATTTGAACCTGTTCTTAGAATCCGAGGACCATTTCAAAACAGCTGGAAGGAGTTCTGGTAAGTGCGAAGCGAGCTCGTTTTGCGGCAAACGCACGGCGACGACTTTTATAAAACCTAACGAGGCTTTCACGACTTCTCTGTTGCGACCTTTGAGCAATTTGTAAATCGCCGGGAGAAGTTCGGGAACGATTTCAACAAGTTTCGCGGAGAATTCGTAAAGCAAACGCGCCAAGGCGACGACTGAGGCAGATTGCATTTGTGGCGTCGCGCCGACGACACCGGCGAGCACGGTGAGAAAGAATCCTCGAATGGCGAGAGAACTTTCGTCGATAAGATCTGGCACCGGCTCCAAGTTTTCAATCGCCATGTTGTCGTTATCGTTGTTGTCCTTATCATCTTCGTCATCATTGTCGTCGTCGCTGAGAATCACATCGCGGTCGTCGTCGTCGTCGTCTGAATCGTCGTCGTCTGACATGTCGTCTTTGCTTCCGTTTTTATTTTTGTTCTTTTTCTTCTTGCCTTTATCCCCCTCGTCGCTTTGCGCGAGCCACGCGGCGACGCCGGCGCGGTTACCAACTTGTCCATCCGCGATAGCGCCTTGTCGTTCGCTCGCTTCCTTTTCCATGCGTCTTGGAATGTCAACTAAAAGTTGATACGCCAACAAACGCGTCTTTGCGTTTTGCTCTTTCGTCGCGAGGATGAGTTCTGCGAGTAAAGTCTTCATGGCGTCGTCGTTATCATCTTCATCGTCTTCGTCGTTTCCGTTTCCGGCGTGGCTTTGTAAGTGCGGCAGTACGAACCCGATAACCTCTAACCGGCGTCGTCTCGCCGCCGTCGCGCACGTGTCACCGGCGTCCATCAAGCACATTTCCACGTCTTTGCTCATCTTTGCCAGCCAGGCGCCTTTTTTTGCCGCGCAAATTGCCGAGAGCAGTTTATACGCTCGCTTTTGACTCGCCGCTTCTTTCTCGTTTGCCGCAGAGGAGGCGATTTTGAACGCCGCATCTAACGCGTCCATATCTAATCCAGGTACTAAAGCGTGCGCGAGATCGATGAAACTGCACTTTTTCAACACTCTTGCCTCCTCTTCTTCTTTCGAGGACGATTTTGAGGTCGTTTTCTTTTTCTTCTTTTTGTGAGCACCTTCTCCTTCCTCCTCCTCCTCCTTCTCCTCAATCAACGAGGACGAAGCCGCTTCGACCAACTTTTTCAACACTTGCTTAAAGAACGTGTTTACGGTTTCCTTACTTGCAATTTTCGCGAACCCACCGATGGTGGATGAAATCTCTCCTCGCGCGTGCGGTTCCGAAGTCACGAATAAATTGAACAGAATTGGCATGTAATTCTTAGAAAATTTCGAGATTGTTTCCAACTGCGCCTCGGCGATGTGCACGGTAAAATGAGCTGGGACTTTTTCTTTACCATCTTCCCCTTCGCTCTCGTTATCCTCTTTCTCCGTGTCGAGATCGGATACATTCAAATCGGAATTTATGTCGTCGTCGTTGTCGTCGTTATTATCGTCCCCACCAGTGGCTGCCAGTGCTTGTCGACACAATCTTCTCAAACATTCACAAATTGGCGCTCGTAAATCATCTCTCGCGCTCAACGCGTGACCTAAATCTTTCGCAAACGTCGGAAAACTCTCTCCAGCGTCGATGGGAAAATTAGCAAAGCCTGGTAAGAGTGACCATAACGCTAATTCTGCAGCGCGACACCTTTGCGCTTCGAAGAGTCTGTTTTCGCTTTGCGCCTTGGCGGCTCGTCCTCCTAATCGACGCGCTTCTGGTAACACAAACTCGCCGAAGAAAGACATTCTCGCGCCAGTAAGAGATCGACGCAACAAAGGCACGAGCCATAGTCGAGAACCATCGGATTCGTCGTCGATGTCCATATCTTCTTCGTCTTGGACGTCGTCGTCGTCGCCTCTTCGTTCTAAAGATTTATCGATGGACTCTTCCAATCGTAACGGGAGTTGTTCGAGCAACGCTTCGGCGCCGATATATTCCGCCGCGGTAGAAATGCACGTTTCTATTTGACTTTTACACCGTAACCCGTCGGCATTCGCGCCCATTTCTCCGAGCGCGGCTAAGGAACCACTCAATAAAGCTCCGCCGGCAATGCCGAGTCTTTGGAAACACTGCGTGGCGACCGGTATGGTAAAAGGCCAAGCCGCTCGGTAACGCATGCCTAACGCAGACTCTATCGATTTTGCGACGCCTATCATCGGAGGCGGTTTTAAGCTGCTATTCTTTTTACTCGTTTTTTGTTGCACTCGTAACGTCGCGACGTATTTCACGCCTTCTCTCGCCATTTCGCTATCAACGGTTTCTCGAATCAACGTCTTCATCGCTTCGCACGTCTCAATCGCGACGCCTTCGTGAGGCGCATTTAATAACTTCAACAAACTTTCAAACGTAAACGGTAACGCTTTTCTCGCTTCCTCGGGATCTTTTCTATACATTTGGGTGGCAATGTTTGCGATTAACCGCGCTAACGTGACGCATTTTGTCGGTTGCGTATGCGACGCTTCTCTCGCCAATCTCGCCACGGGTTCGAGAATTTTCATAAATGTCTTCGCGTCGCACCCTGGGTTCGGAGACATCGACAACGCCAACAACGTTTCCGTCGCATGCGTCTCCAGCAACGGTTCACCCAACGACGTAATCTCAATCGTCGCATCGACAATCTTCGAAGCCGTCGGCTCCTCTACGCTCGCCAACGAGCCTTTCAGAGCGCCTAAAACGTGTAAAGCCTCCGTTGCGGTGGCAATCGCGACATCCTTCTCTTTCTTCGCGCCTTTCGCGCCTTTCATGTTTGCCGCTTTCTCCGCCGCATCCCTGGGCGCTTTCAGTTTTTGCACTGCGAACGCGCCAAACGTCTTTTGAAAAAATACCTTTCCGACTCTGGCGCCTTTCGTCGCGGAGAGCACTTCCTGCACCGCTTCGTGCGCCGATTTTCTCACTTTCGGCCTCGAGTCCACACAAAAGTGACACAGCGCAGAAAAAGCTTTCCCTAACTGATTGTTGCTGTTACTGTTCTCGTTTCCTTCTTTTCCTTCTCCTCCTCCTCCTCCTTGTTTCCCAAACATCTTCTCCCACTCTTCCTTCCCGATTTTCGCCGTCGCCGTCGCTCTCAACGCGAACCCGAGACATTTAATCACCGCCCTCAGCGCCGCGGAGTGCTCCTGGTTATCCCTCCCAACTTTCACCAACACGTCGACAGTTTCCATCAGTTTACTCTTAATCGCCGCGGGACTGCAATGTTCCAACGCGACCGCCAGTATCGTCAACATCGCGTGCACCGTTTGCCTCTCGCCTTCGCCCGAGTGTACCGCAGATTCGCCACCAGCATTCGAAGAATCATCATCATCGACGACGCTCGTCAACGACGCCATCGTTGCCGCGTACACGCTCACCGGAGACGGCTGCATGTTCTTCTCGGTAATCACCGCACATATCGCCAGTAAGGCGGAAATAACTCTCTTGCTTTCCGGTTGTTGCGAGCGACTGTGCTTGTCGTACAGAACGCGCATCGGGTCGTCCAAGGCGAAATGCGCGGACACGAGCGACGAATTAGTGTTCGTTGATATCGTTTTCCTCTCCGCCGCCGCCGACATTTTCTCTCTCTCTCTCTCTCTCGGATGAAATTGGAAATTGTCTTTTGCGCCGCCGCCGCTTTGACACCAAAGTGCGCTTCGCTTTTCACGAACGCAAAGAAGGCAAAAGTGTTTTTAGAGAGAAAACGAACAGAGAAGAGACTCTGACGCGCTCTCCTTCTGCTACGACTTCGTCTTCGTCTTCTTCTGTTACAAAAGTCTTTCGAGGAGTACAACAGGAGCAGTGTAAAGCGTAAAAACGTAACGAGGAAAAGGTCCGTCTTTTGTGATGAAAAGGAGAGAAAACTTCTTACAAATACTCCATGTGTTTACGCGAGTACGACGCATACAGCTCTGAAAATCTATCAATTCGCTTTTCTGCGCTCTCCTTATTCTTGCTCGTCTGTTTTGCCTCTTTTTCTTTCTCACCAGACACCGATTTTGTTGTGTTCTCGATGTTGGCGATCATCTCGCTTCAAGTTCCTTTCGGCGGTACAAACGCGTTCGTTGATCCTAAAACCAAGCAATCTTTGCGCTCTTTCGAGACGTCCATTTTCGCTCGGAACTTTACCCTCCTCTCGCGACGGTTGGTTTTTCGCGCCTCGTAATCCTTCCTCCATGATTTTAACGAACTCCTTCTTAACGTACTTCTTCCTCGTTTACGTCGTTCTTCATTCTCCGCTGCTTTTTCATCGTCGCTTCGTCGTCGAAAGAAGAACGTTCGATTTTGCGTTGAACAGAAACGCACATTCTATCTCGCGTCTTCTGGCACCTTCGAGTGTAGCGAGCGAAAGAGCAACGATTCAACTTTTCGCCGTCGTTAAAGTCGTTCGCCTCGTTATTAAACCGTGGTTTCATACTGCGTGTATTCTTTTCTCGGAAATGCATTGATATCATCGACGCGGTATCGCAGCGCAGAGTCGTCGTAAAGCTTCTCTCTGTCTCTCATCAGTCCTCTCATCATACCTCTCCCTCCGCATCATTTAAACTCTTCCTGGCGATTTCTAAATCTCTCTTAAATTCGTAAAACTGCGATAACGTGAGTTCCATTTTGATTTCTCTTTGTTTCCTCTTCTGTTGTTGTTGTTGTTCTTCATCGTCCTCTTCGTTTTCGAACACCAATCTTACGTTGACTCTCGAGCGGATGTCATCCCCGTCGCCGCCTTCCTCTTCTCCCTCTCCCTCTTTACTCGTACCGAAAGACTTTGACGAGGAAACGGCGC
>Ga0209306_1000224_pt1 | contig 31718 bp, 44 predicted proteins | sample COGITO_mtgs_1103_3_FD_184793 | JGI IMG/M metagenome (GOLD analysis project Ga0209306, IMG submission 184793) | Pelagic marine microbial communities from North Sea - COGITO_mtgs_110328 (SPAdes) (version 2) | ecosystem: Environmental > Aquatic > Marine > Epipelagic ... | reverse complement strand
ACTTTTAAAGCAGTACTTCTGATTGAAGTGTTTTACTTCAAACTTTTCTTTGCAGTTTTTACAACGTGGCATTTAAATTAAATTCTTTTATTATTAATTCTAAACAACGTACTACAATACTATTTCCAGCTTGTTTGTATGCTTGACTATCTGAACAAATCCAAGTAAAAGTATCTGGAAAATCCATAAGTCTAAAACATTCTCTTGGTGTTAATCTTCTTATGTTTTGATTTTCTAAAGTTGCTTGATTGCATTGCGTGTCTAAAGTTTGTGCTACACCTTTACCAACTCTTCCTCTCCGTGTTTCTGAATTAGGAACACTAAAGTTTATACTATCGCCTTCATTAGCTTTTTCATAACCTTTTTTAGTTGCTGATTTTATTTGTATTGTATTATCAGTAGGACACAAAGCTGCATTTGCCCTTAACGTGTTAGCCGTATCATTTTCGTTTTTTGGTTGCCATTTAAATCCTGTTTGTTTTTCTTCGTGTCTTTCTTTGTGTTTCAAAAAACCGTTTATAATTGTGTGACTTAAAAAATACTTTTCATCTACTTCGTTTTCAAGTACGTCTTTTAGTCGTTTAGTTAAATGCTCTTCTTTTGCCCATCTAAACGTATTATCTTGATCATCACGAACACCAATTATAAAAACTCTTTCTCTATTTTGTGGAACTCCGTGTTTTTTTGCGTTCATTACTTTGTAGTAAATGTGATATGGAACTGAATTTTTATAAGGAAACAATACAGGCAAACCATTTACACTTTTTCCACCTAACATATTTATCCACTCTTTAAAAGTATTGCCATTATCGTCTGATAATAAACCCTTGACATTTTCAAATATAAAGTATTTTGGTTTGTTCGTTTTTATGAACTCGTGACTATTAAAAAACAACACCCCTCTTTTATCGTCTTTGCCTAATCTTTTTCCAGCTAAACTAAAAGCTTGACAAGGAGGAGAAGTCATATAAATATCTAAACTTTCCTTTGGTATTTCTCTTTCATATACATCTTTTGGATAATACTTTGGTTCTCCGTAATTATGTATAAATGTTTCTCTTGCATACTTGTCCATATCACAAGCAAAAACCTCATCGTATTCTATGCCTAATCTTATTAACGCTTGATTAAATGCACCTACTCCACTAAAATCACTTCCTACCTTTATCATATACCCTCTTTTAAGTTTTCTACTAAAATGTTAAGCTTTTCTAATTCGTGTTTTTGTTCACTTATAACCATTTGCAAACGTAAATTACTTTTACATTCTAAAAGATATTGGTCTTCAAACTGCATAAACACGGATTGAAAATAGCTGATGTCTTCAAGTGAATCAAGCATAGAATCAATTAAGTCTTTACGTTCTGGATGCTTTGCTTGTAACTCCTCTATACTACTTGTGAACTTAATAATAGTTGTTTGTAGGTTTATCTTTGCTTTTAGTATTTCTAAAGTGTCCATTATTCGTGTTTTGGTTGTGCGTAAATCTTATTGTAAACATTCGGCACAGGATTATCTTGTTCATAATATAGAAATTTTTCTTTATCAAACCATAATTCTAATTGGCCTATATTTCCAACTGAACGTGGCTTAATCTTATTAAAGTTTATTATTGCTTGATTGTAGCTTAAATCTTCTCTGTGAACGGTAATCATACACTTGCCACTATTAAACCATTCAGAGCCACCTTTTAGATCGTATGGGCTTGGCACGTTTCTTTTGCCGTTTATCTTTTCAGTTAGTTTAGGATGAATAATTGTATGTAAGTGTAGATTGTTATCTTCTGCTATTTGGTTTCTATAAGGAAGTATTACTTCTAAATATTGTGCATAACCTCCATACTCGTTATATGGATGGCTTAAATCTTTCCAACTATCAATACTTGCCGTTTGTAATCCGTGTTTTTGTTTAAGTTCTACTGCATAATCATAAAATTCAAACGGTGTTAATTTGGCTTTAACATCATATTTGGTTAGTATTTTAAAGTGTTCAAAAATCCAATCTAAACTATTTGTTATCTCTTTGTCTTTAATCACGTTGTTATCTAATGGATTAAAACTTTTGCCTGTAAGCTTGTGAATTAAATCTGCAACTATTTCAACATTACTACCTACATCTGGAAAGTAAACAAGATGTTTCCATCCGTAAAACTTACTTGTATTAAGTAGGCACTCCATCAATACCTGTGTTTTACCACTCATAGGGAAACCTGTCCAATCTGTGCAGTTGCCTAATTGCATAGAATAGAACTCATCCATTCCTTTCCATCCTAAATACTTTCCTTTGTTGTTGTAATTATCTCTATGCTTGTATATCTTGTTTAAAATATCTTTTGCTTCTGTTACCTTATAACCTTTCATTGCCACGGTGCTTTAAATCCATTACTACTTTCTACTTCTTTTTTTGTTTGTTCTTTCTTCAACCAATTTTTAGCAGTTAAATATAAGCTTTTATAATTCGTGTTTTTCTTGAAGTTTTGGATCGCATCGCATACACCATCAATTTGTTGTTTAGTATAATCTTTTTCTAATTTGTTAAATTCATCTAAAGACATAGACAAATGGGCGAAAGCCCTATATATATCTTTATCATTTACATTATCATTAACATTAACATTTACGGCTATGTTTGCCATTTTCTTTTTAGCACTTTTAACAGGTGCTATATTCTGCCATCTTTTATTAGCACCTTTCTTTCCTGCTTCTCGTTTCTTTTCTCTTATCTGTTCGTATTTTTGTAGATCACGTTTTAAGTTTTGTTTGATCGGCTCAAAACATAAATCTGTTATAATGTCTTCGGTTTCTGGATTCAAGTCGTTGACGTACTCTAAAACGTGTTTAAATAGCTTTCCTGCCTGTTCATCATTTAACTTCTTGACCGTATGCAATAAGTCGCAATAAAGTAAAAAGCTTTTTTTATTTTCTGCCATAAATTATTGGTTAAAAAAAAAGTATAACGCTTTCAGTGGGTAGGAACACTTACTTACGCTATACTCTAAATATTTTGATTGTCCTACCAACTCCACAAATATAACTAAAAAGTTAAAAATTTAATTAATTCTTCTTCATTAATTTCTTCTCTATTTAAAAATACTTTTCCATTTTCAAAATTAAATTTTTCAAATTGTATTAAATGTAAACCTTTATAAGTCCATTCTTCATCTATTCCTTTTTTTATCCATTTATCTAATTTTGTTAATATTAAATGCTGATCTGATTTAACTTCTGTATTGTAGCTTTTTAATTCTATAAACATTATTTGCTTTAATTTTTTATGCCATAAAACAAAATCTATATCGTAACATCTGTATCCTGTATAACTATCTGGTAATTTTTCTCTTATCCATTCACTAAAAAATAAATCGTGTTCTCTATTTCCTGTTTGTTCTTGCCTTGTCATAATAAAGATTTTGCTATGTTATAAGTTTGTTCGTTTATTTCAGCAGCTAAAACTTTTCTTTTCTTTTCTTTGGCTGCTATTATAGTTGTACCACTTCCAGCAAACGGCTCTAAAATTGTATCCATTGGTTTAGTAAACATTTCAATTAAATAAGCTACGCCACTTTTACTTTGTTGCCAGTCGTGTCCGTTTTTTTCTCTTTGTTCTGAAATAAAATAATCTTGAAAAGTATTTTCTATTTTTTTCTTGCCATTTTGAAATATTAGTACAGGTTTCCATCTACACATTAAATTTATTCCATTGACTATTTGCGTTTGTCCCTCGTGATAAACGGCAAACGTCCAATAATAATCTAAATTTTCACTCATTCTTTTCATTACTTCTGGCAAATACATTTGTCCACTATATGCAATACAAAAACCATTTGGTTTTAATACACGTTTTGCAAACCTTGAAAGTTTAGTCCATACTTCTATAAATTCATAAGGATAAGGTGGATCTGTAATTATACAATCTATACTTCCATCTGGCAAGTCTGCAAAAACTTCTTGAAAATCTCCAAGTCTAAAGTCTATTTCTATTTCTTTTTTTGCGCCTTTTTCTGCTAACCTTTTACGTTCTGCTATTTTTTCTTCTTTCTTTTCTTCTTTCTTTATTTCTTTGTAAGCTGCGTTTATACTTACTTCTCCAGTTGCAAGTTTTGCTTTTACTTCTTCTGGTGCTTTCTCTTGTATTTTTTTTACTTTAGAAATAGTGTCTTTACCTACATTGGCAACATTTGACAACTTTTCAATAGTTTTACCCTGTTCTGATTTCGGAACAGGCTTAGCTTGTATCATTCTTTCCTTTGCTTTTTTGCTAAAAACTTCTTCAAGTTCTAAAGCCAAAACACTTCTTTGATAGTTGCTTAAATTACGTCTTCCAAATTGATTTAATATCATCCATTCTTTTACACTTTCTTCACTTGCAAAATGTTTGCTTGTAGTTCTATACTCTACATCAAATCGTTGTGCTATACTATAACGATTATGTCCATCTATTATAAATCCATTCCAAGTTATTATAGGCTCTCGTATTCCCTCTTCTAATATGTTTGCTTCAAGCTGCGCATATTCTTCAGCACTTAATGCTGGTATTAAATTCTTAAATTCTTCTTTTACTTGTATCATATCAATTCTTTATAAAGTTGTTTTTCTGTTCTTCCTTTTATTATTTGTAAATCTCTAATTGTTGTAGCTTTTAGAATATCCGTTTTTAAATCGTACTTTGTATCATTGATTTTAAACTTGCCATCGTATTCTGCAATATCCAAAAACATTAACGGATCTTTTGCTTTCTTTAAATTCTTAAAAGTTTTAATTCCGTGTACTATTGTGGCGTGATTTAATCCGAATAAATCGCCAATACTTTGATAAGTATATCCAGCAGTTCTTAAAACGTTAAAAAAGTATATTCTTTTGTGTACATATTTTCTTTGTCTACAACGTTTTTTTAATTCGTCTTTTTCTATGTAGTGCAGTACACTACTCATCAATTCTTCCATATATCCAATTTATAATAAGACAATAAAGATATTCAATTATTTTCTTCATACCTTTTCAATACTAATTATTAACTTTTTCCATAAGCCACAAAGCTTGATAGCTTCCTGTCTGTCTTCTGCTTTTACATACTTTACTGCTTGGCAACATTCTGCGTCAGTATTAGCACCTTTATAGTATTTGTATAGTATTTTATAAGTGTTCATTTTTTCGTCTTTTGCTATTAAATAATTGCAGTATAATTCTTCGTTAAAATTACTCCACCAGTCTATTTTTAATTGTTCCATTTGTTTAGTATTTCTTCAAGTTCTTCGCACAAATCTTCTTCGTTATAATAGTTCACACCATCACATCTTAACGTTTCTTTCTGTACTCTATAATATGTTTCTTCTACTTGTGCGTATGATAGCTTGTCGTTAAAGCTATTGTAGCTATCAAGTTCTTCTATTATTCGTGTTTCTATAAAAAGTTCCACTTGATATGGTGTTTCGCCTATGTAAAATATTGCACCATCTTGATCGTAATATTCTATTTCTATTTCGTAACTCATACTAATAAATTTACTGCTAAATAATAAAACGTAAAGGCAACTGCCATAAACACGAATCCAAATAATAATTCTTTTTTTGCTTCTTTCTCTTTCATAATCTATTTATTTAAGTGTAATTGCTAATTTTCTAAACCTATCATTTAACCTATCAATACATCTTGTGTAGATGTCTATGTCGTGGTCGTTAATTTTTCTAATTGATTGAAGCTGCAAACCAGCACCAAACTCATTACTCCATTCTCTTTCGTCAATACGATTTTTGTAATACTTAATGTATTCATCAATCGTAGTAAGTGTTTCTAATTTTTCTATTCTTTCCATAACTTTAATTAAATTGTATACACAAATATATACATTATTAACAATATATAACGACTTATTAACAAAAAAAGTTACAATTATTTTTTAGTTGTTTAAAAATCAATAAGTTACAAAGGTGTTGTTTAGAAAATTCTGTGCGAATCTATGTATTTGATGGTTTCATCTACATCTTTTGTTTTATTTCTTACTATTTTGATAGTAAGCATACGGCCACCAATTGGCTTAATAGGTGCGCCACGTTCTACGTGCCAACCTTTTGATCCATCTCCGTACTCTTCTTTATAGCAGCCTGTAATCATTAAGTGTATAGGCTTGTGATTTATACTATAACCTTTCTTTGAGTTACTTTCCAAAGCATCTCTAACGTCATTTCGTGCTGCATTTTCGTGTATATGGCCCATTGTGTAAACGTCACAACCCTCGTACAATTCTAATGCCCTTGTAAGATTTAAAGCACCTTTTGTAACAACTCCACCACCACCAGATCCGTGAAAATATTTAATTTTTGTAGTTGCTATTCTTGAATGATTATTCATTTTAATAATAACCCAACCACCATAACCACCAACTTGCACGTTAGAATGGCATTTTAAGTTAAGTAAGTCTACAAATCTTTGAAGTATGTCAGTTTCTTGCCACTTAATTATTCCTGTTTCGTGGTTTCCATATCCAATAACCGTAAGAATATCTGCATAAGGTGTAAACCATTCAACTGCCGTTTCAACAACTGAATCTAAATATCTTGCGTTGTTGTGTTCTGGTCTGATATCTGATTTATTACGCCTGTTATCGCCACGTCCTTGCATCAAGCAGAACATATCTCCATTAATCATTACAGGAATATTCTCTTCTTTACAATAGTCTAAATGTTTTTTAAGTAGGTCTTGATCACATTTTGGATTGTCCCAGTGTAAATCGCTTAACATAGCTATTTCTGCATATTTACCCTCTAATTGTATTTCGTGTACGTTCTTACCGTGTCTGATTACTTTCATATTATCTTACTTATTAGCTTATTTAAAACAAACATAACTGCACCAAACACTAAAGCAAATATTAACATCCACCAATAGTTTGGTTTCTTATTGGCTTTGGCTTCTGCTTTTGCCCTTTGCACTTCTACTCTTGTAATCATTCTTAAAGTGTCACGTTTTAGCTTGTATTCTATTCGTGTTTCTAACCTTGTTTGTGGCACATATACGGTCTTGTATTCTATAATAGTATCTTTAGAACTATAAAAGTGTTCGTATACTATTGTATCGTGTTTTATTACAGGAATAGAATCTATTGTGCTAATTCTTATCGTGTCGCTTGTTTGCGTGACTTGTAAGCCACGTTTAAGTGCTTTGTTATAGTGATACTTCGCAGAACACGAAAACAACGTTAGAACGCAAATTAAATATATTACTTTCATTTTTCTAATTCTTTAATCATTTCAAAGTGAATCTTGGCTATCCTATTTCTTCCATCATTACTCATCAATAGTCTACATTCAGCTTCGTTAGTCATAAAGAAGTTTTCTGATAATATCGCAGGCATAGCAGTATTTTTAAGAACATAAAAGTTTGCTTCTTTGTCTGCATCTCCATCTCTTGTATCTTTTCGCATTGTGTGAGTAGGAAATTCTGCCTGTGCTTTGTTGAACAACACTTCTGCGATCTCATCGCTTTTTGTTTCTCCTATACTTGTGTAAACTTCCCATCCGTGTGCTGCTTCGTCACTAAAGCCGTTTGCGTGAATAGAAATATAGATACAAGGTTTATCCGTGTTTCTGTAAATTTCGTTTGCTTGTGATGTTCTGGTGCTTAAAGGAATATCTACATTTGTATCTACTAAATTAATGCAGTCAATATTTGCATCTTCGCAAAGCTTCATTAATCTGTCTACAATACTTCTGTTGAATTCGCCCTCAAAAAGTTGTGTGCCATCTGGCCAAATAGGACTTCGTTTTCCTGCCGTTTGATAAACACCATCTATAATACCACCGTGTCCGTTATCAAATATGTATAAGTTTTTACTATCCAATTTAATTGGTTGTCTGCAACATTTACAAATCTTCATTTTTTTTGATGTTTTTAAAATCGCTTGTTACTTCCTTTGCTCTTGCAAATAAGTTTTTTAATGATGCCCACAAATCAATGCCTTTTACTGCCTTGTAGTTTTCATTGATAGAAATAACTTCAATAGAAACAAGAACTAAAGCCAAGATTTTAGTAGTAAGTAATTCGATACTAAAAAACGAAATAACAATATCGTTTAATAGAAATTTATCCATAGCATAAAACAACATAACGGTTGCTTCATAAAGTAAAATCTTTGATATGATTGCAGATAGTCTTCTGCTTGTAATTGGTTGTTTAAGTTTCTTTGCTTTCCAGATACCTGTAATTGTATCTAAAATAACAGAAGCTGCAATAAGAATAAGAATACCAACAATAGGTAAAAAAAACGAAAGAATAATAGCCATCAGTTTAGTTGAGTAAAGTTTAATTTTAGTTGTCAGTACATAGAGTTGTGTTTTCATCTTAAAGTTGTTCCGTTATAAGCCAAATAATTTTAAATAATAGAAATACACCAAACGCCTGTACGTGTAATTCTGTACTTGTAAACATACAAGAAAAGGCACAGAAGCATCCAGCAAGAAAATATAATACTGCAAGTACGTTTTGATGGTTTCTAATATCCATTACTCAACAGGTATTTCTTCACTCCATTCTGGCGTTTGCATAAGTGCCAAAGCCTCTTCGTGTGTTAAAGTTTGTAAAGGAACTATTGTTCCATCTTCTATAAATGTTGGTGTGTGATGCCATTTTAAAACAAATTCAGTTAAAGCTAAATTTATTCTAATCGTATCAATACTTGTTTCTCCAACTTGTGAATAGTCTACTGCGTTTGCTGCTGCTATGTCTATTATTCCGTAATGTTCAAATCCGTGCATTTTATTTTATTTTAATTCGTTTTTATGTAGGTACATCTGTGCTTCGTACTACCGTGTTATCTAATACTCCATCATTTCCACCTGTTCCACTATCTATAGCAGTTGTTCCTGTTCCCTCAAAACGCCACCAAGAAACAGGCGATAGACTACTAATGTCATTAGGAACTCCATTGTTGTATATAGTTTCTATGTCAGTTGAACTTAAGGCACTACTGAAATAGGAAACCTCGTCTACTAATCCATCAAAATAATTTTGGTCTAAATCAGATGTAAAAATTCTGCCTATGTTTATAGTGTCAAAACTTGCCATATCGTTTAACCATTTTTGGTCATTAGTAGACACCAAAAAAGTCTGTGCTACTGCCACTCCATCAACATATAATTGTGGACTTACTCCATTTTGTACTATTGCTAAATGCGTCCAAGCTCCAACGCTAAAAGGATTTACATTAGCATAAACAATAAATCCTGATGATGAGTTAGACGTTGTACGCATATCAATAGTAAAACCAAGTGATGAACTTAAGTTTAAAATTAAATATTGCCTTGTTTGTGTGGATGCACTAAAATTTAATATTGTTTGATTACTTGAAATATCATTAGGGTTTACCCATACAGAAATTGTTCCCTCATTATCTGCACTAATAGAACTTGCAGCACTGTTACAATCAACATAGGCATCCATTCCATCAAGCTCTATACTTTGAGTATTGCTAAAACTTGGCGTTGCACCTGTTCCTGTTAAGTTGGTTTCTGGACTCAAACTATTTGCGCAAACTTCGCCAAAATCTATAGTATTATTTGTTGCTGATTTTCCGAATCCATTCGTGTTTTCAACTGCTGCCTGTCCCCAATATATCGTATTTGCCATTATTAATAAGTTTTATGTAGTACAAAGTTTGCACTATGTATTTCGTCTTGTGTTTTAGCTTGTCCCCATTCTGCCGTAATATCTATAGTGTTTGCAATAGTTGAATCAAAAGCTTCTACATCTTGAAATACATAACCCTCAAGTCCTCCTGTGTTTCGTGTATATGCAAAATTCCCATTAGTACAAATACTTCCACTTGCACCGATAGCTGCTATTGTGAAATCTATTTCACATTCCCATCCTAAACCAGTCGTAGGACTTAAAGAAATAGTGCCTGTTGTTGCTAATACCGTTGCACCACTTTTTATCCTTATTGTGATATCGTCGCCATTTTGTGCTGAAATTTCGCCACCAATTTTTGCGTGGTAAGAATCTCCTACTACAAAGTGATCTGCTGGTATTGTTAAACTTCCTACTCCACTTCCAACTATACTCGTTTCTGTTGTTGTGTTTGTTAGTGTTGCACTAACTACCGTTTGTGCATATAATCCTGTCGTTGGTTGGTTAAAAGATAAAGTTCCTGCACCATCAGTTTTAAGAACTTGTCCTGCCGTTCCATCTGCCGTAGGAAATGAATAAGCATTGTTGAAGCTTATAACATCAGCTGCACTAATTTTAAATACATCTGCGCCACTATTTTGAAAAGCCAAGTAAACACCGTTTAAATCTACCGTTCTGTTGCTTCTAATCGTGCCATCTATTAAATAAATGTTATCTCCAGCAATAGCCGATATTTCTGCACCTGTGATTTTCTTTGATACGAAGCCACCAGCACCATCAGATTCTGCTATAACAAATAAATCCGTGTTTGCTAAATTAGCACTCTTTGCCGTTAGGTCGCTGATCTTTATTTCTGCCATAATATTTATTTAAAAACGTCTGTAAACGTTTTACGTTCTTTTCTTTTGGTGTGTAATGTTTCTTCATAAAATCCAACCAGTAAAATTTGTACTTTCGTTTGGACTCATATCACTTCCTGTATTTGTATTGTATTCTGGAAACGTGCTACTATTGTCGCATATATAATCTACAAACCTTTCTTTGTAGTGCATATAAGTCTGTCGTTGTTTTTCTACTAAAAAATCTATTTCTTCTTTACTTACCGTTTCTGAATTTTCTGCTCCGTGTTTATATACGCCTTTGTTTGCAATAGTTACTGCACTAAAAGGCAAGAACTCTAACATACTTGCGTGAATTAAGGCAGGTTTTATGTAAATTTCTAATAAGTCTTTATACGGATTTGCCAAAGTTCCTGCAATTATTTCTGCTTGTAGTTTTTCAAGTAGTTTAGTTCCTAACATTGATTGAATATGTATATCTTGTGCGATCGAAACGTACTGAATAAATTTATCCGTGTCTATGTTTCCGTTCATATTTGTGAAACGAATCGCATCTTGTCTGCTTATTAATAGTGCTTTTGCCATATCTTGTTATTTTTTATATCCTTGATTAGGCATATCAATAGGTCGTTGGCTTACTAAATTTGGATTTTTAATTATATATCCGTATTTAGCTGCTTTTGCACTTGATATACGTGATGCTAAAGGACTTTTAACGTCAATTCCTGTACCCTCAAAAGCTACATAAACTTGTTTATTCCATCTGTGATAGCAATTCGGCCCACCTTTGTAAAGCCATATCGAATAAGTATTAGCGCCATCAACACCAAAGCCTGGATTTACAGATTGTCCACTCATTCTTATGATGTCTTCTTTACGATATATCTTGTTTCCTCGTTTGTCATTCATCATATTTTCGCAAAATTCTCTGCCTTTTCCACTATTGCCACCTGTTTTTCCTGCATAAACATAACGTGTAATAAATTTAATTCCATCAATTACATCGTCTTGTGTACTTTTTGCGTTTGGAAAAGCCGTTCCTGTACTTACTAAATTTATTAATCTATCTTTTAGGCTTAATTCCGTTTTTATGTCGCTTGAAAGTAACGTATTTTCGTCTTCGTCTGTATCGTAGTCTACTTCAAATTCATCTATAAGCAACCAATCAGCTTTAGGCATTTCGCCAAGTTCTATGAGTTCTTTGCCTACAAAATCGCCACTTAATTCTAATCCTGTTTCTTCTTGTATTTGTTCTTCTGTTTGTACGTTTTCTAAATCTACAAACTCCAAAGGTTTTAACGTTCTAAAGAATAAGTTTAAAGCTATTCCGTTATATGCAAGTATCTGATCGAAAGCATCCAACAAAAGTTCTTGCATTGGTGCAATTACCATATTTGAAAACAACGCAAACGAGTCTTTTAATTCGTCTGAATTACTGCTAAATCCATTAGACGATGCTATGCCAAACAATAAAGGACTCGTTACATTGTGTGCTAACATTATTTTTCTTAAACACTCTTCCGATAAAGTACTATACAAATCTGGTGCATCATTTACAGGCATAGAATCTACTGTTGTTTTTGATTCTGCATTGTTGTTAAAAGCTACTATTAACTTTTCGCCACTCATTCCTGTTAATTGGCTTTGTACTTTGTTTTTTATTATTTGTTGTTGATCTTCACTTGGCACTCCGTTATTGAAGTTTACTACACTTCTTCCACTAAATCCGTTTTCTACTTCGTTTATTAAGTATTCAGAAATATCTTCTTCTAAAACTGCATAAGGAATACCGCCGATAAAATCTACCAAAGAATAATACTTCATTCCTACACTATATGGCTTTATAAAATAGATTTCAATATCTTCTTTTGAACATCCAAACGCAGGTATTCTTTTTGGCTTGTAGTTTCTTAAATCTGTCCAATCGTCACTATAATAGTAAGCTTCAATTTTGCCCTCTTCGTTACACTTTTCAGCACGTAATAATTGAACAGGTATATGATGTACTTGTGCAATTTTCTTTCTGTCTTTCGTGTATATGACTTGAACGGCACATTGTCCTAACAACTTTAAATCAGTACATAAGTGCCTAACACAATCTTTATTGAATAGTGACATCATTTGTGCGTACTCATTAGGCTTTCTTGATGCGTCTGTTGCACTTAAACCTCTTCCGTATACTAAACGAGTGATGTTGTTTATTATGGCGTTGTTAGTAGTGCTATTCGTGTATCTGTCGATTAAATACTGATAGTAGTTATTATCCGTACCAAATTCAACCCAATCTTCTCTTTTAGATTCTTTGATTACAGGCGCTTCGTAGCCACTTAATTCTAATACGTGTATGTTATTACTCATAAATAATAAATTCGTTGTTACTGACGTTTGAAGTAAATTCTCCGTCATTTACTGAATAGTTTACAACAGGCGTTTGATCCGTTACAAAGATTCTATCCTTGTGTACTATCGTTGTTCCGTTTTTTAGTTCCAAAGTGTAAAAAGTATTGTTTACTAAATTGAATAAGCCATTAACAAAAGTTGCGTTTATTGTATCGTAGTAATCTCCATTTGCAAAACTTGTTATTGTTATTTCAGTTGTTACGTTTGTAGATTCTCCTGTGATATATAACGTGTCATAAGTTTGGCTTCTTGGTATAAAGCTAAAACTTTGTTCTGTTGCTATCGGTTGTAAAATAATCATATCTACTATAATAACTTTTTTTTAAATATTTTGTTTTTAATTCGTGTTTATGTAAACAAAAAAAGGCACTCCGAAAAGTGCCTCTTTGTTATGAAAGGTATAAGAAAGAATCTTAAGAAGTAACAATAACTGCGTCAGTTGCTCCTGCATCTGCAAAAGCCGTAGCAAGTCCTGCTTCGGTTGTTACATCAATAAAGTTAGCTGGAAGTTCTTCCATAGCCGTAAAGGTCAAAGAATATCCGTTAAAATCTCCAAGTGCTGCACCAGAAGAAATTTCTCCTGCTGAAACGTCTGCGCCTTGATCAAGACCCATTAAGAAAAATTGGTCTGTCATTGTTCTAACAATTATTCTTGGTCTTCCGTATGCAAGAAGTTTTACGTTCTTGTGTGTAGCAAAATCTTGTCTTTTTAAAGCAGCTACTAAAGTTTGAGTGAAGAACGTCGTTCCGTTATCTCTACTGCTTTCTATGGCCGTAGTAAAAGAATTTGTTGTACTCTTCAATTCGTATTTGTATAGGCTTAAAGGTGCTGCTGGTTGCCAAGTGTCAATAACATCTCCGTTTGTGGCATCATATACAACATTGTCAGAATCCAAATCGTCGAAATTGGCGAAGTAAATCGCTTTTAATCCACTTACTGAATCTTTACATTGTTCTATACGTCCGTTTGTAATATCACAACTCATTTTTTTAAAGTTTTATGAATAAAAAAAGGCAGGTACTTTTACCTACCTTTCTTTAATCTGATTTATATTATACTGAATAAACTACACAATCGTTAGCTATTCCTACTTGTGCGCCTACTTGCATTCTCATAACGATTCTTACATTATCAGATCCATCATATAAATGAACTGGAATTACAGAAGCTTCTTGCCAATCTGACAATAAAGACGTTCCAAAATACAAGTTAGAAGTCTGTGCTGCTACCATTGTATTATCTGCCATTCCGTTAGCAACAAAAACAGGAATACCATCGAATGACAAGCTTCCGTTTGTATACCATTGTGTACCTTTGTTGTCTGTACCATTTGCACCAAGTCCTGCTGCTGCGAATCCTCCGAGTGCGCGCACGTAATTACGGGCGATATTGGAAGATACATACAATTTCAAATCCTCATTTCCCCACACAGTTGTAGGAACGGCTGAAATTACAGACCCCATTTCATCGATTACGTTAGCTGCCGTAGAAGCTACTGCCGTAATATCTTGTGCTGCTGGCAATCCTGCTGCGTTTAATAAAGTAACGATACCATCGTATGCGTTAGCACCTGCAACACCTGTCCACAATAAAGTTTCATTAGAAGCTGCAACTTTAGAAGCAACATATCCTAATAAGTAATCTTCAAAAGATTTAGGAATATCTGCAAAAGCAGAAGCACCCATCTCAATTGCTGAAAACGTGTCGTGAAACTGGCTTCTACAAAGTTGTAAATTTACTTGCATATCTTTAACAGTTAATATGCTTTCGCCCATTGTTACAGTACGTGTTTCGTCAAAATCACAAGTTGCATCTTGGAATAAGTCGTTAGTATCAATAGTTTGTAATACTGATTTTCCTTTGACGTTTTCAAGAACGGTAACGCCACCGTTTTCAATTGTAGGCGCACTTAAAAGAGCTGCGGAAATGTATTTTCCTGCTGCTAATCCTGCATAAGTGCTACCTGGAAATGTCGGCTGATCTGCCATAATTTTTAGGTTTTAATTATTATTATTTATTTATTTAATTTTTTATAGATTCTATCTAAAGTAGTTTCTGTTCTGTTTTGTGCGTATAACATTTTTTCTCTTACTTCCTTATTTTCTGGATTGAAAGAAATTGGCTTAACTGCTGGATCAAGTTCTTCTGTAGAAAGTTCCGTTTTTTCGTCCTCAACAACTTCTTCTGTTTCTTCAGTAGTTTCTACTTTAGAAAGGTTTTGAAGTTTTGCTTTAAGTTCTTCGTTTTCTTTTTTCAAAGTTTCGATTTCATTAAAGAAAGTTTCTTTTACGATTGATTCAACTACTTTTTTAACAGGCTTTGCTTCGTCTGCCATTTCTTCTTCTTTTTCGTCGTAGTCTTTTTTAGCTTCTTCTTCAATTACTTCTTCTTCTTCTTCAGCTGCTTCTTCTTTGATTTCTGCGATCAAACCCTCTTCAGTAACAACTAAAATTTTAGAATCATCCATTTTGTATTCTCCGATTGGAAGTGGAATTCTTTGTTCGTCTTCTGTAATTATAACGACCTCGTTTTCTGGTGCAAATTCATCTGCTTCAATGATTGTTACACCATCTTCTAATTTACGTTGTTCAAGTTTAACTTCCATTCCAAGAAGTTCTCTTACTTTGTTTAGTATTGCTTTATTGTTCATAGCTTATTTAATTATTCGTGTTTATCTTATAATAGTTTTTTAGCATCTGCCAAATCTTTTTTAGCTGAATCAACAATAAAAAGTGCTTCTTTATATTCTTTTACGCTATCTGGCGTTAAACCTAAATCTTTTGCAGCTTTGGCGAAAGCTTTTGCCTCTTTATTTGCAGCACTTCTTATTGATTCAATATTTTTAATAGAATTTGAATAATCTTGTTTTGCCTTAAAAAATGCATTTCTTTTTTTAAAATTAGATTCCAATTCTTTATCTAAAGCGCTTATCGATTTTTTTAAATCTGCCACACTTGCAAGTTCTACTTTTTCAGAAGCTAATTCCGTTTTTTTGTCATCTTTTGCCCAGTCAGCAAAAATCTTATTTAGTCGTTCCATACTATATTAACTTTATTTTAAATTGTTTGTTGCATTTTTGGATTATATGTTGCCGATTCCTTGATTTCTTATAGTGCCTTTACAACACTTTGTTGAATATGTATTGTCTTCACATAAACAAGCTTTACGTGAGTTTTTAGGACTGCTTTGTGCTTGTGGCCTTTCTACTTTCTTTTTACTCATTTCAATAGGTCTTTTAGTTTGTTTATTGTTTCCGTTTTTTTATCGTCTTTACTCATATCGTATCTGTCTGCAAAATAACCTTCAATACTAAATCCTTTTATTTCGCCAGACTTTGCTTTGTCGTATAGTTCTTGATCGTCTATCTTTGCCGATACCATCCAAGTGCCTACAGGTACATCTAAGCCATATAAAGCCGTTTTGTCTTTCTTGCTATCTTCTACTATCCAACTTTCAACGATTGTAACGCCATCAATTTTATTTTCGTGTTCAAAGGTTGCGTTTTTATGATTCGATTTTTTAAAGAATAATTCACTTGCCTGTCGTACCGTGTTTTTAGAAAAGTAAATATAGTATTCGTCGCCTTTGTCGTTTCTTCTGTAAATACTTTTATCTGGAATAAGTGCAGCACCCATTAAAATTTTCTTTTCTGCGTTAATCTCTTTTAGATATAGTTCGTGTTTTTGTTTAGAAAGTGCGATGAAGTTGGATTCAATCGCAGGAGTTTCTACTAAAGAAATTGCGTCTATTCCACTTTGTTCATCGTTTGGATCAATTATAAGTTCTACGATTTTAAATGTTTTTGATTCACTGCTCATATTATAATAACTTTTATTTGTTTATAGTGTTGCATTTTGTACTCTGTTTCTGTCAAGTGCTTGGCTTGTCGTTACTTCTCCACTAACTACAAAAGCTTGTACAGGTTGTTGTTGTAATTGTGCTATTTGATTTATTCCACTATCTCCAACAACGTTAAAATTAGGTGCTGCTGATTCGTCTATATTTGGCGTAGGTGTGTCAGCAGGATCGCCAGTTGATTCAAATTTAGTAGAAGCAATTTTCGCAATATTTACGGCAGACGTTGTAGCTGCAAACGCAAGAGATGCTATACCAGCAGGATTAGGAACAGGCCCAATAGCAATAGGAGCAGAAGCAAGAGAAGCTGTAATTGCCTTACCTGCATCTATAATAGCACCCCCTAACTGCATCGCTTTGTTAAACTTAAATTGTTTTCTTGCAAGTTCTTCTTCTTCCTTACTTCCCTCTTCAAGTTTAGCCATTTTATTAGAAAAAACTAAATCGCCAATTTGTTGAATTGCGTCTGCACCTTGTTGCGCATATTCTAAACCTTTTTGTATTGCTTCAAGTCTTGCTTGTCTTTCGGATTCTATTAAGTCTTTTTGTTTATCTGATGCCTCTTTGTCTTTGGCCAACTTTTCTAATCTAAATTGATCTTCTATTGCAGCTTGATCTATTAAAAATTGTGCTTCTAATTGTTTTGTAAGTTCTGCATTATCTTGTGCAAGTAAATACTTTGCTTCATAACTTTGTGACAAAGCAATTATTTCTGCCATTTGCCTGTCTTTCATTAAGTCAAGTTCTAACTGAAATAAAGCATCTTCTTTATCTATTCTTTCTTGATTTGCTTTAGCTTTTTCTTCATCAATTTTTTTGTTTTTCTCTTTTTCTAAATCAACGTACTTTTTATTAATTACTTTTTGTTGTGCAAGTTCTTGCTTGTCATAAAGGTCTTTTAACGCTGCTCTTTCTTTTGCAGTTAGCTTCGTGTTTTTCTTGGCATCCTCTTGTAGTCTTCTAAACTTGTCTCTATTGATTTCAAGGTCTTTCTCTATTCCGTCCTTTAGTAAAGAGTTCTCAAGGTCTTCTATTTTTCTGGCAGTGTTTAATCTATCTTCTTGTTTTTGTTTTAATTTGTCTGCATTATCCTTTACTTCTTCAGCGTCAAAAATTTCTAAATCTTTTTGTAAAGATTCAACGTCACCTTTAGTAGTTGTTATCCATTTCTTAGTCTCTTTATTCCTAAATTCATTTAATCTTTTATTTGATGCTTCTAATTGTCTTTCAATCTCAAATGTATGGGTATACATATTTACACGAGCATTTCTTAAAATTTGGGATTCTACAACAGATAAATCAGACCTATCTTTTATACCCTCAGCCTCTATTTTTTGTATTACTTTTTGTGCCTTCTTTTTTGCATCTATTCTTTTTTGAATACTATCAATAGTATCTCTAGTTTCTTCTTCAAATTTATCCTTGTCGTCTTTTGCGTTTTTTTCAGCATCAGCTATTGCGTCTGTTATTATTTTTCGTTCTGCTTCTCTTGTTTCTTCACCCTTTGCTTTTGCTAAAGCAATTTCTTTTTGTGCTAATTTTCGTTTTAACTCATATTCTTTATTTAGCCTGTCTTTTTTATCATTCCATCTATCTTCGTCTGCTTTTGCTTCTTCTTCACGTCTTTTAGCATCTGCTTTTTCTTGTTCTGCATTTTTGCCCTGAGCTATACCTAATGCTTTTAGACCTTTTTGAAATACTTTAACCGTGGCGATTAAAGGAGCGAAAGAAATCATTAGTGCCTTTGTTAATAAGCCACCCTCCTTAAAGCCTTTGTTTACATCTGTTAATACTTCTTTAACCTTGTCAAAATTTGCCACGAGTAAACCAATACCTACAACTAAAGCACCCACACCTGTACTAATAAGTGCTGCTCTAAACAACTTTAATCCTGTTGTTGCACCACCAGTAACAAAAGTAAATGCTGCTTGTCCTGCTGCTGCCAATTTACTACCTATTGATAATTCTCTGTAAGCTTCTGTAAGACCTTGTACTCCTTGCTGTATAGCTAATGCAGATTGAACTTTTAAAAGTGATTCTTCAAGTGCTTGGTTCTCATCTCCAAACAAAGCCATAGCACCTTGTGTAGCTGCAAAGCCACTTGTAGCACCATTTAACGCACTACCTAACTTTTGCGTCATTGTAGTCGCTGCGCCATCTACTGCTAAATCCGTTTGTATTTGAACTTTACGATATTCTCCTACTTTGGTTAATAGTTCTTGATATTCTTGTGAAGCCGTATCTCCTGCAAGTGCTAATTCATAAAGACGATCTTCTGCTTCGCCCATTCGTGTAGTAAGTGGCTCTATGGCATCTCCATATCTTTTAGCAAATGTTGCTCCTGTATCAAACGATTCATTTACCTGCTCGTTTGCTTTTGCAGTTTCGTCTAACGAATCATTTAAATTATCAAAATCTTTTGCCGTTTTATCAGCATTGTTTTTGATGTTTACGTTTATAGTTCTTGTTTCAGCCATTTGAGTGTGTCTTTATTTCGTGTTTTTAACAAGTTCATTCTTTTCTTTTGCTTATAAATTCCTTTCACTCCTGTTTCATAACTATATAATCCTTTCGCCACTTGTACATTGTAGCTGCCATTATAAAAATCGTCTATTGCTAATAAGTCTACTATGTTTTTAATCATTACGGTTGTTGTTGGATAAATATTTGGTTGCTTGTTTGTGTTCCGTTACTGAATGTATAAGTAACAACTAAAGTGTATAGTTCAATAGTTCCCTCTTCTGTTCTTACTCGTTTAGTATCTTCCGTGTTTATGTAGTCTATATCATCTTCAGTTTTTAGTACCGTTGTAGTATTTGGATTGTCTGGAATACATACTTGAATCGTACCCTCACTTGTTAAAGTGCTTGGCGTAATCGTTACACTTGGATTGCTACAAGTTATATCTGCTTGAACTACTCCGTTAGGAAATAAGATTCTAACGTCTAAACATTGTGATACATCACTTGGAATTAATGGCTCTGTTGGACCACCTCCACCGATAGCAATAACAGGTCTAAAATCATTTATCAAAACAAAATCTACATCGCCAGTATTGAGATTAGATTTCATTGATTCTATAATGTATCTTTTATCTCTAATAATTAGCCTGTCATTCAAACGTAATTCAGTTAATAGGCTTACAGGTAGATTCGTTTTTATGGTTGTTCTTCTATTCTTTAAATTAAACAGATTAAGTAAATATCCAGAATAATATGTTTTAAAAAGTGTATTCTGTTCAGCTATGTTTGTTAAGGTGCTTATGTCTGCATTAAAATTAAGTGTGTAGTTTTCAGTCAATACTTTTACATCTTGTCCGAAAGGAACATACTCTGTTAAAGTGCTTGTACTTGTTTCATCTGTAAATCTATAATCTTGTGCTAATTCTTCGTACTCATAAATTATCATAGGTTTAGGAACGTACTTGTTTCCATCTTGATTTATTGTTTCGCCTATTTGTAGATTCGTGCCTTGAAACTTTTGCATCATCATATTTTCAAAAGGCAATTCTACTTTAAAAGCACCACCATCATAATCAAAAGTGTTCTTCGTGTTTCCATAGCCACGACCTGTAAGATTTTTAAATATTGTATTTGTAGCACTTTCACTTTCTTGGTAGTTAAATTCTATTGTTTTAAATAATTTAAGCCTGTCTATGTTTATGCTTTTTATATCCGTGTATTTCGTGATATCTACAACTGCGCCTTTCGCATACCAATCGTCTAACGGCTCAACTTGAAACACATTTTCTGCCGTTCCATAGCAAGTTAAATTAAACATCTTTAGAACTCCTTTAAAGAAGTCGCTTACGGTCATATCTGGAACGTAGTTAACAACACTAAAATCATTATTTACACTTACTGCTCCTGTTCCATAATATCTATTTATAGCCGTATCAATGCCACTACCTGTGTCAATATATGTAAGTTGCTGATAAGTAATTTTAAAAGTAACTGATAAAGCATTTTGAGCCCTAAATCTAAAACTATAATTAGTGTTAGGTGTATTTACACTACTACCCTCAATAATTTGTGTTGTTCCAGGAGATTGTGCAGTTATTGTTTGAACTACTTGGTTATTCAATATTACATCAATATAAAATATTGTTTGTGGTGTTGCTGGATTTACAGAATTAATTTCTAAAACAACACTATATAGAAATGCAGCTTGAAGACCAGGCGTTGCTCCTGGAAATGCTTCTGAAAATGATATTTGACCAAAGCTTAATGTATCTGTACCTAAATCAAAATAATCTAAATAAGTTTTAGTTGTATTATAATTAATAATATCCGTACTTCCACTTGTTATATCCATTAATTTAGATTCAGTTACAAAAGTAAAATCTTCTGAATTTTTACAATACAAATAAGCATTACTAAATCTTTTATCTCCAAAAAATGTTCCACTAAACGTAACTCCGTACCTCGTTTGTATTACGTTAATTAAAGAAAGTAGTTTAATAGCTGGAAATAATTCATTGTACAAAACACTTCCTGTTCCTGTTGTTCCTATGTCTGTGCTTCCACCTGTTCCATAAGTTATATCTCTATTAAAGATTAAAGGAAACCTAACACCATAAGTAATGCTTCCATTTGTTATTCTGTCTTGAACTGCTGCGCCATCATACGCAAAATTATAAAAATCAAGTTCAGACATATCAGCCAATTTATCGTCTTGAAATTTATCCTTAAGTGCCAATATATCTCCGTAGAAAGTAATTTGATAACTATAAGGTTGGTTGTCTTTTACTTCTGATTTTTCTAAACTTATTTTTCCACGTCTAAATGTTGTTAAGTCTATTTCTATGTATGCATCTCTTCGGATGTTGTGGTCAAAGATTGTATTGATATCTTGTAAATCGCCAATATCACTATTATAGAAATGCTTAAATATTGCATCGTTTTTAATTGAACTCGGAACACTAAAGCTTTGTGAATAGTCAGTAAATACTTTGCTAATATCTTGGATATCTTGCTGCTTACTTGTAACGCTTATTATTTCGTCTTTAAATAAATCAAGTCTTTGCCCCTCTATGTATACTTGTACAGTTCTCATTAAACTACATTGTTAATTAAATCGTAAGCAAATTCAAACTCCATCTCATAGTTAATCATTCCATCGTTTATTCCTACTTGTTTTTGAAGTGATTTAGTTTTGGCTTTTACAGGAGTGTAGTTCGTGTTTACCTCGTAATCTAATAGAAGCACCTTCTCACTCAATAACATCTGTTGTATATAATCGCCATAGTCGTCGTTAACCCATCCTGTGTTTAGCTTAATAGTTTCTTTTGCGTTTATGTTAAACTCTTTAAATTGACCATCGCCAGACAAGTTAGGATAGTAAGGTAATGCGCTTGGATTGAATTTGTATTCATTCGTTTTTACGTTGATACTTCTTTTCTTAACTTTTTGAAAGAATATTCTTGACCAACTTCCGTAACGATTAATAAAGTCCACAACTACTGGCTGATACTTTGGCTCACATTGTGGCTTAAAGTATGCAGTCCAACGTTCTGTTACGCCACCTATTAAGATTTCTACTTTGTTACCGTTTGGTGCATAAGTTAAGTATGCTCGTGCATAGCTTTTTACTCCATCAGTAGTTGCCGTGTCTGTAAATGTTGCACCTGTTACTAAATCAGTATATTTCACAACATCTCCTATACTTAATTCACAATCAAAACTGCCCCATAATCCATTACCTTGTGTAGTTGGTATTGTAGCATCGTAGTTGTAAAAATAAGTACCCTCATCTAAAAGTGCTATTGGTGTTGTTGCGTTGTAGCCATCCATATAGTAGTTGTAGCCATCTACAAAAGTTCCTGTTTCTGTTGTATTTAATACATACGTTCCACCTATCAAGTTATAAGACTTAACTTTGTAGTTTACCAAGTAATTTGTACTTGTGTCGATGCCATACGTTAAACCTGTCGCACTTTGCCACACGTTAAAAGTGTAGTATTCTCTTACGTAAGGACTTATATTGTAAAAAGTTTTAGTGTTGTTAGACGCAGGAATTAATTTAGATAGTGTGTATTGTGGATTTGCTAAAAAGCCAGGTGTATTCGCCAAAAATAATTCTATTTTGCTTCCTGTTTGTGTAGCATCGTCTACCTCTATTATGTATGGACTTCGTGATAATTTCATTTTAGTTGTTTAAAGTTTTCTTCAGTAATTTGATTAAATAGTTTTTCCATATCAAAGCCGAACATTTCCATAAGTTCATCTGGAAGTTTATTGTAATACTTTTCAAATGGCTTTGTAAAAAACAAGCTTGGCTTTAAGCCTTTGGAATATATGCTTCTTGCTATAATATAACCCATACTCTTATGGCTCATAAATCTGCCTGTCTCTTTATCTTTCCATTGAAAGCCTTTACGCTTGGCCCATTTTGCCATAATGCCAGACATACCACCGTTTGCTTTTCCTATTAGTGAACTATTTGTTCCAAATTTATAAGGCGATTTGTTTTGTCCGTTTCCTTTGTTAGAACTTTTATTTCCTTTTACACCTTGATCTTTATAAAATCCGTATTCATCCATCTCAAAAGAAATTTGAATACTATTTTTTGATTCTTTAACATATCCTTTTAAACTATTTGCAAGATTTCCTGTATCTCTTGGAATACCTTTTTTTGCTTCACGGATTACATTATCCTTGAAGTCATCTAATAGTTCTTGTATGTTATTAAATTCTGCCATTAACAAATAGTCATTGAATTGCCGATTAAAATATCACAGGTTAATGTTGCGCCTGCAAGTTTATTTTCAAACCTTTCTGTAAAAAATTCTGCCGTTGGATTGCCATCCACTTGAAAGGCATCCGTGTAAAGTGTGCCTCTTCTTAACAACTCATAAACTCTATTCAATACTGCCATCATAGTATTTAATACATATAGTTCGTTATCGTTGCCATCAAATTTATTTGTTGTTTCGTCTTTTGATATGTCTGTGATATCCATAGCCAAAATACTTATATTGTATCTTATGACGTTTTCTTCAAACGTGGCTTGATTTACGATCAAATGCACTAAAGGAAATATTGTTTGCTTATTTAAATCAACGTCAAAGATATCGCCTTGTGTAACGGTTTTTATTAGTTCATCGTTATCGAAGTGTGTTTTTAGTTTGTCTATTATATCGAAGTAGTTCATAATTATTTCATTTGTCGTTTTAGTTCACGGCTTTCAATTTCGTTTTTTTGTTTGACGAAAGATAAATATGTGAGACATTTAGTAAGTCCGTATTTTGTAACTGTGTCAAATTTTGTAAGGTCGTTGCCAGAGAGTCCATATATACTTGAATACCAACCCCATTGTTTGCCAAACTGAACTCTTTCTGAAAATTCGTTAAATCCTTCGTCTTCATCAGTTCGTTCTTCAAATAAGTTAGAGTAGCTTGTAACAATTCGCTTCCTAAACTCCAAAAAAAAACACTTGCACTTATTGCAACATCTAAAGGCGCAAACTTCATCAAGTCCTGCATATCTTCGTTTGGCTCGTATTCTATTATAGAATACTTGTCTTTGTGCTTTTCTTTTATCGGCCTAAACATTACTGCCATTGCCTTGTGATATGTACTCCAATCTTTTAAGTGATGTTCTAAATCAACATATTCTCCGAAGCTGATGTTTTCCAGATTAGGAATAAATCCAAATTCTATGTTTTTTATTTTAAAGTTTCGTATTAGTTGTGGCTTTTCACTAAACACTTCTGTAAAGTGCTTGATTAATCCGTTTAAATCTTTTAGTTTAATCTTTGCAACTTCTCCTAATTGTAAGCCACAAAATATCTGTATCATTTTATTTGCAATCAGTTCTTCGTCGTTACTCTTTTCTTTCATAGCTACAAACTCTTGATACCTTGATAGTGGTATTTCAGATAGTGAATTTGGCAGCAGTATATCTAACTTCATAATATAATAACTTTTTTTTCGTGTTTTTGTACTTTACAGAATATTATAACTTCCGTAATTCTTATTCATTCCTAACGTTTCCATCTCGTGATAACGTACTGCATCTATTGCGTGATTGAAATTATCTACAGGTTTGTTTAAACGTTTTCCTGTCTTGTCTGTGTCCCAGCAATAACTCCTTAATTCTTTAATTAGGCTGGTGCTATTAGAAGTAACTAAATAGTTTTCACGTTGCATAACATCAATACCGTAGTTTATAGAGTCCCTGCCCTTTGTTACTCCTTTTATTGTTATGCCATACCGTTGTATATCTGCTATACTTTTTGGCTCTGCTGAATCTGCATAACACGGCACGTTGCTTGGAAGTATTTTTGCTATGTCGCTATTTAATAATCCTGTTTGATAGGTTACTTCGTTTAGTATTCGTGTTTCGTTATGTTTGTACACTTCAATAATACTTGTAGGGTCGTTTGTATATCCAAAGTCAATTCCTATGCCTATCAATCTTGCTTCGTCTGGTATTGTATCAATCTGTTTCCAATTACTAAATACAACGCCCTCTAATTGCCCCATCTCGCCATCTACATAAACACGTACCCAGTTCTTCCAATAGTTGCTTGTAGCTGCTTTCTTTATGTTCTTTTCTATCTGGCTTATGATTCCGTTATCAAGTGCTTCGTTGTCTTTGTAAGTAAGTATTATCTTTTCTGCATCTTCTTGGTCTTCTATTTCTGTTTGTACCCAAAATTCAGCAGTTGGATTGTAATCAAGAAATACTTCGTTTTTTGTACGTATTGAAAGTTCGTTGTAAGATTCAAAGCTTACACTATTGCACTCGTTTATGTAAAGTATTGTACGTCTACCACCACGAAGTTTACTTGAATCGTCTGCACTAAAAAATTCTATAAAACTGCCGTTTGCAAATTCGTATTTTAGTAGTGACTTGTTAAATCTGTCATCTACAAACCTGTTGATAGATTTCATAATCTTTACAAAATCTCTTAAAGCACCTCTTCTCAAGTGTGGAATAGATTCAGATACAACGCTTATTTCTGTGTTAGGTGTTTTGGCTGCACGGTCTATTAAGATAGGAAGTATGCCGTATGTCTTTCCTGCTGATGTTCCACCTTGAACTATCTTAATCCGTTTTTTTAACGCAAGTATTTTATTTATTGCCGTTGTTCTTTGAAACATCTGGAAAAAGTGGTTGCTCTATATTCGTTTGTTCTATCTGTTCTTTTAGGCTATTTAATCGTGCAGTAATGCTTGGATTGTATTGGCCTACCATACCACCTTTGATTTGATCGTCGCGTATTTCTTTGCGTATACGTGTAGAGATAGTACAGAAATCTTCGTATCTCTTTTCTGTATTCTCTAAATAATGCTTTGCCGTGAAGTTAAATTTCTTGTGACAGTATAGTTCAAAGCCCTCTATTGTTAGTGGAACTTCTAATGGTTCTCCTACCATATCTCCTGTTCTTTGGTTTAGGTGATATTTAAATCTTGGATTCGTTTTTGTGTAGGTTTTGTATGCGTCAAAAATGTCTTCTAATTCTTGTGCGTCTTTTAGTGATTTAGGTCTTCCTTTTTTTGCCATCTTATTAATCTTCGTAAGTTTCGTATACTTTTTTAATTCTGTTGTTTATATCTCTTAAACAACTTGCACACGTTGTATATTGTTGTTTAGTTCTGAATACTCTATTGTAAATTACTAATAAATCACGTTGTTCACTTGGCTTCATTCTATTGCTATCTTTTGAAAACCATTCTTTTAAATATTCGTATTCGTCTTTTTGTAGGCACTCGGCTTTAAATCTTCTTGGAAATAATGCGTTTAATTTTTCTTTACGTTCTTCACATCCACAGTCATCTCCTGCCAACCATTTAATAGCTTTCTTTATTCCTGTCGCTTCTGTTACCTTTTCGATAACGTCGCCTAAACCCTCAACAGGTTGCTGCTTCTTCCAGTCTTTGTATTCTTTAGATCGTTTATCTAATCCTAAATAATATTCTTCGTTTTTTTCCATAATCAAATTAATTCGTAATCTTCGTTTTTATAGTCTTCGTAATCTTCATTCAGATTTTCTTTTAGTTTTCCTTTGCAGTATTTTATTGTTTGAAATATACTACTTGTACTTATTCGTGTTTCATCAGCAAGTTCACGCATTGACATACCACTATCAAAATAGTGTTTAAATAACATCTCATCGTACCAATGCCACGTTTCTGCTTCTTCTTTTACTCGTTTAATTAAACCACTAAAGGCTTCTTCTTTTGAAATATAATCATAAGTTACGCCAATATCTTTACGTTCTTCTATATTAACCATCTGGTGCTTGTTTCGTTCCTTTGTCAAATCTTTAAATATGTTTCTTAAAGTAAAGTGTATGTATGCACGGTTAAGTGTTCCGTTTTTTTGTATAACCTTTTCCCTGTCTGCATACTTGTGTAATCTTATGTACATTTCTTGAACTATATCTTCTGCGTAGAAGTCTTCTCCGTAGCTTTGTACGATTCTTAAATAGTCAGCGTGAAATTTAGCAACTTCTTTTAACCAGTTCATTGATTAGATATTAAACAAATGTAACGATTATTTTCTAATAGTGTATAGACGAAGTTTTTAACGAAACGTTGTGAATAAAAAAAAGCACCTCTTTCAAAGTGCTTCTTCCGTTTTATAGTTTATAATCTAAAAAGGCAGATCGTCTAAATCTGATCGTTGTGCATCGTGCTTCGCGTCTTCGTTGCCACCAGCTTCAACTTCTGCTTGGTACGGCTTACTAAACTTTGCACTAAAATACTTTACTCCACTTTTACTTTCGTTTAGCCATAGTGCCACTTCTTTTTCTACACCATCAATAACGGCCTTACCTTTGTAATCTGGTTGTGTTTCCGTTTTTTTGTAATCGTTTTTAAAGATTGCACCTGTGTTGTTCTTTTGTTCCATAACTTAATCTATTGTTTTACTTATTATATATGCGCTTAACGTCTTTCGTTTACGCCTTGCTTTTTCTTTTAAAAGCTTCTTCTCTTCTTCTGTTACTCTTATTGTAACTATGTCAGTCTTTCGTGTTTTCATCTATTAAAGTTTTGTAATATTCTCTACATTCTTTTATCCTGTCGTAGATAGCTTTAACAACGTCTTTATCATATCTTACTTCAAACGTTTTGATTCGTTTTTCTGTTGGTATATGATCAAAATTGTGTTTGGCTTCTACATCTGATCGCAGTTCTTCTGATTCATCTATTAAATGATTCTTCCAATGTTCACGCCTTACTTCGTCTTCAACGATTTCATCTGGTGTGTTTACTAAACAATATGCAAGAACACTTTTACGTTTGTTACATAAAGCCATATAGCCTTGAAGCTGATAATAGTAATCTTTGTTTGGTATATCTTCAGCAAAGAATGGAAACGTTGTTGCATCATAACTACTTTTTACATCTAAAAGTATACTATCCGTGTTTACGTCTGGAGTGCCTGTTAAAAAACCATTGTTAAAATGTTCTTCGTTTTTATACATCAATCCAAAATCTAATACTTCTTGTGCTAATGAAATACTTTCATCTTCTACAAGGTTGCCTTTGTCTGTGTAACGGCTTGAAAATTCTTTCTTGATTCCGTACATTTCTTCTATTGCCAACTCCTGTAAGTAGGTCTTGCAAGTCTTACTCAATACTTCGGACTTGCTTCTGCTATTGGTCATTATTTTGCCAAGTGCTGAACATCTAATCTTCAACATAACTCAAGTGCTTTAACTTGTAAAGGCGATAAATCAAACTCTTCTAACTTGGCTTTGTTTATTTTGCCATCTTGTAAAGCTTTCAATGCGTCTTCAAATCGTTTTTTAGTTAGCTTCTCTTTCTTTACTTCGTTTTTATTATGCGTATTTGTTGTGTCTGCGTCTTTCGTATCGTCTATTAAAAACAATCCGTTAAGTGCGTACTTTCTTGCATAACTTGAACTGCTTCCAAATGCTTGTGCGATATCCATTCCTTTTCTATTTGGATCAATTCCTGCTTGTGCTTTTACTGCCTGCATCTTTGTTCCATCTGTAATCATAGCAGTTGATTCTACATACATATAGCCTGCTGCTTCTTTTACTTCGTCAGTTAGATTTAGTGCCAATCCGTTTAATAGTGGCTTAACGGCTTCAAGTATATCTTCACAACTCCTGTACTTGTAGTTTCCAAACTTGTTAAATTGATTCTTTGGTGCTTTTAATTCTTGCTGGATTTTGGCCAGTCTTCCAATTACTGTGTCTTTCATAACATTATTTATTTTTTGTTTATACAAATATAAGTATTATTTATTTAATTCTTTCTTTTTTTGTTTATACATTTCAATAATCGCTTTCAATTCTTCTCTTGTATACTTTCTTATCTTGTGTGCTTCTTCGTGTAATTTTATTAGTTCTTCGCCACCTATTCGTTTTTCTATACCTATTTGGTAGTTTAGTAGGTTTCCGTGTTTGTGTTGGTTACAGGCTACGCATTGACCGTGAACATTATTTTCATCGAAAGTTACGTTCTTGTGGCTTGTACTAAAGTAGTGACCAGCATCGAATTTACTTCCTAATAGCTTTTCGCAACTTACACAAGGTTTATGCTTATCACGTTCACGAATGTATGCATTAAAGTATACCTGTGCTTTTTTAGTTAAGCTTTGCACCGTTTCTAATTCGTCTTTTAGTCGCTTCTTTTCTTTCTTCCAGTTCTTTACTTTTGCGGTTTCTACCCATACCTTGACACAATCACTTTTAAAGCAGTACTTCTGATTGAAGTGTTTTACTTCAAACTTTTCTTTGCAGTTTTTACAACGTGGCATTTAAATTAAATTCTTTTATTATTAATTCTAAACAACGTACTACAATACTATTTCCGGCTTGTTTATATGCTTGTGTATCTGAACAAGTCCAAGTAAAGTTATCTGGAAAATCCATAAGTCTAAAACATTCTCTTGGTGTTAATCTTCTTATGTTTTGATTTTCTAAAGTACCTTGATTACATTGCGTATCTAATGTTTGTGCTACTCCTTTTCCTACTCTACCTCTCCGTGTTTCTGAATTAGGCACACTAAAGTTTATACTATCTCCTTTCGTAGCTTCTTCATATCCTTTTTTTGTTGCGGATTTAACTTTTATTAAATCATCCTTGCCACCGCCTCCACATTTTATTGCATCCATTATTTGAGTATTATTTACATCTCTAAACTTTGCTGCAAAGCCTGTTCCATTTTTGGCTTGACGTTCATTATAAATAAGTAGATTGTCCACATTTTCTTGTGCTAAAAAATACTTTTGATCTACTTCATTTTGAAGTACGTCTTTGAGTCGTTTAGTTAAGTGTTCTTCTTTTGCCCATCTGAAGTGATTGTCTTTGTCTTCACGAATACCTATTATAAAAATTCTTTCTCTATTTTGTGGTACTCCGTGTTTTTTTGCATTCATTACTTTGTAGTAAATATGATATGGAACTGAATTTTTATAAGGAAACAATACAGGCAAACCATTTACACTTTTTCCACCTAACATATTTACCCATTCCTTAAAAGTGTTTTCATTATCATCTGATAATAAACCCTTGACATTTTCAAATATAAAGTATTTTGGTTTGTTCGTTTTTATGAACTCGTGACTATTAAAAAACAACACGCCTCTTTTATCTTCTTTGCCTAATCTCTTTCCAGCTAACGAAAAACTTTGACAAGGTGGGGAACTTACATAGATATCCAAACTTTCTTTTGGTATTTCCCGATCGTAAACATTTGTTGGATAATATTTGGGTTCGCCGTAATTATGTATAAATGTTTCTCTTGCATACTTATCCATATCACAAGCAAATACTTCATCGTATTCTATGCCTGATCTTATTAACGCTTGATTAAATGCACCTACTCCACTAAAATCACTTCCTACCTTTATCATATTCCCTCTTTTAAATTTTCTACTAAAATATTTAGCTTTTCTAATTCGTGTTTTTGTTCACTTATAACCATCTGCAAACGTAAATTACTTTTACATTCTAAAAGATATTGGTCTTCAAACTGCATAAACACGGATTGAAAATAGCTGATGTCTTCAAGTGAATCTAACATAGAATCTATTAAGTCTTTACGTTCTGGATGCTTTGCCTGTAACTCCTCTATACTACTTGTGAACTTAATAATAGTTGTTTGTAGGTTTATCTTTGCTTTTAGTATTTCTAAACTATCCATTATTCGTGTTTTTGTTGTGCGTAAATTTTATTGTAAACATTCGGCACAGGATTATCTTGTTCATAATATAGAAATTTTTCTTTATCAAACCATAATTCTAATTGGCCTATGTTACCAACTGATCTTGGCTTAATCTTATTAAAGTTTATTATTGCTTGGTTGTAACTTAAATCTTCACGGTGTACGGTTATCATACACTTGCCACTATTAAACCATTCAGAACCACCTTTTAAATCGTATGGACTCGGCACATTTCTTTTTCCGTTTATCTTTTCAGTTAGTTTAGGATGAATAATTGTGTGTAAGTGCAAATTGTTATCTTCTGCTATTTGGTTTCTATAAGGCAACACAACTTCTAAATATTGTGCATATCCTCCATACTCGTTATATGGATGGCTTAAGTCTTTCCAACTATCAATACTTGCCGTTTGTAATCCGTGTTTTTGTTTAAGTTCTACTGCATAATCGTAAAATTCAAACGGTGTTAATTTGGCTTTTACATCATATTTCGTTAGTATTTTAAAATGTTCAAAAATCCAATCTAAACTATTTGTTATTTCTTTGTCTTTAATGACGTTGTTGTCTAATGGATTAAAACTTTTGCCTGTTAGCTTGTGAATTAAATCTGCAACTATTTCTACATTACTACCTACATCTGGAAAGTAAACAAGATGTTTCCATCCGTAAAACTTACTTGTGTTTAGTAGGCACTCCATCAATACCTGTGTTTTACCACTCATAGGAAATCCTGTCCAATCTGTGCAGTTGCCTAATTGCATAGAATAGAACTCATCCATTCCTTTCCATCCTAAATACTTTCCTTTGTTGTTGTAATTATCTCTATGCTTGTATATCTTGTTTAAAATATCTTTTG
>Ga0209306_1000208_pt1 | contig 33046 bp, 28 predicted proteins | sample COGITO_mtgs_1103_3_FD_184793 | JGI IMG/M metagenome (GOLD analysis project Ga0209306, IMG submission 184793) | Pelagic marine microbial communities from North Sea - COGITO_mtgs_110328 (SPAdes) (version 2) | ecosystem: Environmental > Aquatic > Marine > Epipelagic ... | reverse complement strand
TATACCTAGAGTGGCTAATAAAGCGCTACGTAGACTCTTGACGATATTAGTGTTCGAGCGGTATTGACCGATAAACGCTCCAACAAAAGCGCCTATAAACATTCCCGGTCCGGTTATTAATCCCAAAAGCAAGCCAATCGTTGCGCCGCGTGTAGCTTCTTTTGACCCACCGCCTCGTTTCGTTATGATACCAGGCAAAAGATAATCGCCAATAAACAATAACAATCCTGTGATTGCCCAGAGGTACAGCCAAAATCCAGCATTTTGCGAAAGGTCATTTGTTTGTGCAAAAAGAATCAAGCCTACGGATGATAATAAAGGGCCGGGTAATAGCGGAAGAACCGATCCAATTACGCCGGCGATCAGTAAAATAAAAGCGATACTCTCCATTGGATAAATATACGAACTGCACTACAAGGAATAAGACGCGTATACCTAGATTTACAGGGTGCATTACGTAGTAGTAGATATAGAGACCACAGGGGGCAGGCCGAATGGAAACGACATTACCGAAATAGGTATTGTCCATGTGGAACATAATAAGATTGTGCGCAAGTGGTCCTCGTTCGTAAAGCCCGACCGCAGCATTCCCTATAACATACAAATGTTAACTGGAATTACAGATGATATGGTCGCTGATGCACCTACGTTCAAATCCTTAGTGCCTGAATTACTCAAGGAATTAGATGGAGAAGTGTTTGTTGCACATTCTGTGAATTTCGATTACAGCTTTATTGAACGGGCATTTAAGGAAGCCGGCGTCAATTGGCGCATGCCAAAATTATGTACGGTAAAATATGCGAAAGCCATGTTTCCAGAGTTTGGCAGGTATTCCTTGTCGCATCTTACGCAGGCTTTGGAGGTTGCCAATGATAATCCACACCGCGCGTTGAGCGATGCGTTGTGTGCCGCAGAGGTGCTTGTTCATTGCTGCATTGCAGATTATGACGATCAAAAGTTGAATGACCCCAAATTGGGCTTGCTCAAGCGCATCCAACTTCCTGACCTTATGCCGGCGCATCATTATGACGATTTACCCAAAGAATCAGGGGTATACCAATTCCTAGACGCATTCGGGATGCCCCTCTATATAGGTAAAGCCAATAATATCAAAAGTCGTATTACCCAGCATTTCAGTACGGACCAAGGTTCAACAAAGTACCAGCGCCTCATGAAGGAATGCCACAGTTTGACCTACGAGCTGTTCCCAAACGAAACATTGAGCCTTATTTACGAGGATCACCTGATAAGGCAACACTGGCCGCCCTTAAATAAGGCACAAAAGAAGCAGTCCTTGAAGTTTGGATTGTACAGTTATGAGAATGGTAGAGGAGAGGTGAAATGGGTGGTTCAAAAAGCTATTGGAAGCGGGGCATTGCGCAGATTCGGTTCCTACGTTACGGGACAGCAATGGTTGGCCGATTACCTTCAATTGGCCCGTAAAAATGACTGGACTCAGAGAGAAGCATTGGACCAATTAGTTGCGAGTAATCATCAGCGCCTCATTTTGGCACTTCCTTACGAAAATACAGGAGCACTTTTTATCGAACGCGGAAGTATTACTGGAATCTACACTCATGACGATTACCTCACAAATGAAGAGTGGGCGAGAGCTAACTTTATACCAGTCAGTCCTTCGCCCACTATCAATTCTATCGGTATGAAGCTTTTAGAACAGCATCCCGATCATGTATTTCTACTCTAAGGCTACTCTTTTAAATCTTTGGACTCTTCCTTTACAGTAGATTCTTCGTCGGCACTTGCCTCAGGAAGTTCTTCAACAGCATCCTTAGCCTCAACTTGAGGTGCCTTGTCTACTTTAAACACTAGAGTTTTATCGTCTAGGCCAATATGAATAGTATCACCTTCTGTAATTTCCTTTGAAATAATCTTCTCCGCAAGCGGGTCTTCAATGAGTTTCTGTAACGCACGCGCCAAAGGTCTTGCGCCAAAAGCTTCATCAAAACCTTCGTCAGCTACAAAATCTTTCGCTTCATCACTCAGATTGATATGGTAGCCCAAATCTTGGATTCGACCAAACAGACTGCGCAATTCAATATCAATTATGCTGTGAATATCTTCGCGCGATAGCGAGTTAAACAGGACGACATCATCAATTCTATTCAAAAACTCCGGTGCAAAGGCCTTTTTCAGAGCTCCTTGTATCACACTATTCTCAATATCCGATTTGCGTTGGGTGCGAGCCGATGTACCGAATCCAACACCTGTACCGAAATCTTTCAGCTGACGACTACCTAGATTCGACGTCATTATGATGATGGTATTCTTGAAATCAACGCGGCGGCCAAGACTATCTGTGATTTGCCCGTCATCCAATGCTTGCAGGAGGAGGTTAAACACATCAGGATGTGCTTTTTCAATCTCGTCCAAAAGAATCACTGAATACGGTTTGCGACGTACCCGTTCCGTTAATTGGCCACCTTCTTCGTATCCGACGTATCCCGGTGGCGCACCAACCAGCCTGCTAATGGCAAATTTCTCCATGTATTCACTCATATCGATGCGAATCATGTTGTCCTCACTGTCAAAAAGTAACTTCGTCAATTCCTTCGCGAGTTGTGTTTTACCAACTCCAGTAGGTCCTAGAAAAATAAACGAGCCGATAGGTTTGCTCGGGTCTTTCAATCCCGCTCTGTTGCGCTGAATCGCACGAACAATCTTTTTAACGGCTTCATCTTGACCAATGACGTTTGAACGCAATTGATCTTCCATCTGAGACAGTTTCTCAAGCTCCTGTTGAGCTACGCGCTGAACAGGTACTCCCGTCATCATGGCAACTACTTCAGCCACCTCAGGTTCATCGACCGTCTTTTTGTTCAACTTTATACTGGCCTCCCAGGCTTCACGAGCACTTTCAAGCTGCGCTTCCATCTTTTTTTCATCATCACGCAAGCGAGCAGCTTCTTCATAGCGCTGGCTCTTCACCACGGCAATCTTTTGCGCTTTTATCGCTTCCAATTGCCCTTCGAGTTGGGTGATGTTTTCAGGAACTTCAATGTTAGTGATGTGCACGCGAGAGCCTGCTTCGTCTAGCGCATCAATTGCTTTATCAGGCAAATGGCGATCGCTAATGTAGCGTTGCGTCAAACGCACACAAGCTTCAATAGCTGCCGGCGTATAAAGCACGTTGTGGTGCTCTTCGTATTTATCTTTAATATTATTCAAAATCTGTACCGTCTCTTCAGGTGAAGTTGGGTCTACAGTAATCTTCTGAAAACGGCGTTCCAAGGCGCCGTCTTTCTCAATGAATTGACGGTATTCGTCCAACGTAGTGGCACCTATACATTGTATTTCTCCCCTTGCAAGGGCTGGCTTGAACATATTTGAAGCATCCAAACTTCCCGTTGCGCCACCAGCGCCGACGATGGTATGCAATTCATCTATGAACAGAATGATATCGTCGTTCTTTTCCAATTCGTTCATCAACGCCTTCATGCGCTCCTCGAACTGACCGCGGTATTTAGTGCCCGCAACCAAACTGGCCAAATCTAAACTAACCACGCGCTTATCGAAAAGGACGCGACTCACCTGCTTATTGACTATGCGCAAAGCCAAACCTTCTGCAATGGCACTTTTACCTACGCCAGGTTCACCTATCAATAATGGGTTGTTCTTTTTACGTCTGCTTAGAATCTGAGATACGCGTTCAATCTCCTTCTCACGACCCACTACAGGGTCCAATTTTCCTTGCGACGCAGACTTAGTTAAGTCCTTACCAAAATTATCGAGAACAGGAGTTTTACTTTTCTCTTTCCCGCGGTCGCGCTGCGGCGCTCTTCGCGCTCCACCAGAACGTCCCGCATCGTCCATATCGTCTTCTTCATAGCTCATGGAAGGGGATGGAAGGTCTGCATCGTCTGAATCACCTCTGCTGTCCGTTTCAATATAGTTGCTCTGGTATTCGCTTTTAACAGCATCATAGCTTGCACCTAATTGGCCCATGATACCGCTGATAGGATCATTGTCGTTACGAAGGATACACAACAACAAATGCGGCGTTCTTATGACCGGGCTTTGGAACAGCTTGGCCTCAAGAAATGTTGTCTTTAATGCTTTCTCTGCTTGGCGCGTCAAAGGCAAGTTTTTTCCACTCACTTGAGTATTGGTGGCATATGGCGCCGCTACCTGTTCAATTTTGCTACGTACTTGTTTTAAATCGAGACCCAAATCCTTTAGGATCTGAATAGCTGTACCGTCACCATCCCTTAGGATGCCCAGTAACAAATGTTCAGTACCTATATAATCATGGCCAAGACGGAGCGCTTCTTCCTTACTAAAGGTGATCACATCTCTTACTCTGGGGCTAAAGTTCTCTTCCATAATTGTTGTTTTGTGGTGTATTACTCTTAGAACACAATACGTGCCAAAGGGTTCTTTTCAAATCTAATGGCTCTTTTCGGCAGTTTCAGTGGTCCAATTCAATGGTTTGTTAACATTCGAATGTGGATAAATGCTCTAAGTAAACCCGTAGCAGGTGGGACTTTCAGCCCATCAAAAAGCTATATTTGAAAATTACGAAAAAACCCGGCTTCGGCCGCACTAAATACTGACAATATGGCGCAGGGAGAACGCATTATTCCCGTAAATATTGAGGAGCAAATGAAAAGCTCCTACATCGATTATTCGATGTCGGTCATCGTTTCTCGTGCACTTCCAGACGTACGTGACGGATTAAAACCCGTTCACCGCCGCGTTTTATACGGAATGCACGACATGGGTGTTACCAGCTCGAAAGCATATAAAAAATCAGCAAGGATTGTTGGGGATGTACTAGGTAAGTACCATCCACACGGCGATAGCTCGGTATACGACACGATGGTTCGTATGGCGCAAGACTGGTCATTACGGTACACTCTCGTTGATGGTCAAGGTAACTTTGGTTCTGTTGATGGCGATAGCCCAGCTGCAATGCGTTATACGGAAGTTCGTATGCGCAAGATCGCTGAAGAGATGCTTGCAGACATCGACAAAGACACTGTAGATTGGCAATTAAACTTTGACGATTCTTTAAAGGAACCCACTGTGCTTCCTACAAGAATTCCTGGCCTACTGGTCAATGGTGCCTCAGGTATTGCTGTGGGTATGGCAACGAACATGCCTCCGCACAACCTTACAGAGAGTATCAATGCCATCAATGCTTATATCGATAATGATACGATAGAGATTGATGAGTTGATGCAACACATCAGCGCACCAGATTTCCCAACGGGAGGTACAATCTACGGTTATGAAGGCGTAAGAGATGCATTCCACACGGGTAGAGGGCGCATCGTTCTTCGCGGTAAGGCAACTATTGAAGAAGTACGTGGTCGCGAGTGTATCATCGTTACAGAAATTCCTTACCAGGTCAACAAAGCGGAAATGATCAAGAAAACCGCTGAATTGGTCAACGATAAAAAGATTGAAGGCATTTCGGACATACGCGATGAAAGTGATCGTAAGGGTATGCGTGTGGTGTACATTCTTAAACGCGACGCTGTTCCTAATGTCGTTTTAAACAAACTCTATAAATACACACAACTTCAAAGTTCATTCTCTGTGAACAACATTGCATTGGTCAATGGACGTCCAGAGATGTTGAACTTAAAAGACATGGTGAAGCACTTTGTGGAACACCGTCATGATGTTGTGGTCCGCCGTACAGAGTATGAACTTCGACAAGCGGAGAAGCGTGCACACGTCCTTGAAGGTTTACTTATTGCGATCGACAATCTCGATGCTGTTATTAAGCTTATTCGTGCATCTGCCACGGTAGATGAAGCTAAGTCTGGCTTGATGACTGAATTCAAACTTTCAGATGTCCAGGCGAAAGCCATCCTAGAGATGCGTCTTCAAAAGCTGACGGGTCTTGAGCGTGACAAAATCAAGTCAGAGTATGAGGAATTGATGAAGACCATCGAATACTTAAAAAGTATTCTAGGCGATAAAGTCTTGAGAATGGAAATCATCAAAGACGAACTTCTTGAGATTAAAGAAAAGTACGGAGACGACCGTAGAACGGATATTGAATTCGCCGGTGGCGATGTAAGTATCGAGGATATGATTCCTGATTCAGAAGTGGTAATTACGATTTCACACGCGGGTTACATCAAGCGTACGCCACTGACGGAATACAAGAAACAGAACAGAGGTGGAGTGGGCACGAAAGCTGCTAGTACACGAGATAAGGACTTTATCGAGCACGTGTATGTCGCAACGAATCATCAGTACATGCTCTTCTTTACCGAACTAGGAAGGTGTTTCTGGATGCGGGTGTACGAAATTCCTGAAGGAAGCCGTCAGAGCAAGGGTAGAGCGATTCAAAACTTGATCAACTTACCTCAAGATGATAAAGTTTTAGCATTTATAAATGTTCTAAACCTTAAGGACGAAGAGTACATCAACAGTCACCATATCGTGATGTGTACCAAGAAAGGAGTGATTAAGAAAACGTCCTTGGAGGCGTATAGCCGTCCTCGAGTCAATGGTATTAACGCAATTACCATACGCGAAGGGGATACCTTGCTTGAAGCCAAACTCACAAATGGCGAGCAAGACATTATGCTTGCTGTACGTAGCGGTAAGGCCATTCGTTTCCCAGAAGCCAAGGTCCGTACTATGGGCCGGAGTGCATCCGGTGTCCGTGCTATCACCGTCGATCGTGACAACGATGAAGTAGTAGGAATGATTGTAGTTAAAGAAGGTGATGGTTTTGATGTGATGGTCGTGAGTGAGGCCGGCTACGGTAAGCGTTCTTCGTTAGAAGATTACCGTATTACCAACCGTGGAGGTAAAGGTGTGAAAACCATTACAGTTACGGAGAAAACAGGGGAGTTGGTATCGCTCAAAGCCGTAACGGATGAGGATGATTTGATGATCATTACGAAAAAAGGAACCATGATCCGAATGGGTGTGGATACTTTAAGAGTAATGGGTCGGGCTACACAAGGTGTACGATTGATCAACCTGCGCAGCGGTGATGAAATTGCGTCCATCGCTAAGGTTCCAGCTTCAGAGGAAGAAGAAGAGGTGCTCGATGCAGAGGGCAACGTTATCGTCGCAACAGAAGGAGAGGAGGGTGCAACAGCGCCAGAGGCTCCAACGGAAAGCGAAGATTAATACAATGATTTTGAACAATGGCGCGGTGTTTGTTCTTTTAGGGGAACTGACATATGTGACCTTATTTAAAAATTTGAAATAGTATAGAATGAAAAAAGTACTCTTCGCCTTATCGATGGTGATTACATTAGGACTAACTGCACAGGAAGCACCTAAAGTAACCAGTGCCATTATCGCATTAAGAGGCAATGAATTAGTAGAAGCAAAAGGCTTTATCGATGAAGCAACTGACATCATCGCAGGTAAAAACCAAGCAGAAATTAAGGAGAAAATCTTATCTAAGTTTTACTACAACAAATCCTTGATTTACGCTAAGATTGCTGCTTCACCTGATGCTGAAACAAAAGCATTAGCTGCCGATGCTAATGATGTTGCGGCTCAAAGTATTTTGGACTTAATCAAGTTTGAATCCGCAGCGAAAAAGCAGCCTTACACCCTTGATGCTATTCAAAACATCCCAAACATTGCTTTCAATTATCTTGTTGAAGCCAGTGCTGCTTACGACGCAGGGAACTTTGAAGGGGCTTACAATGGATATATGAGTGCTTTCGAGCTGAAGAAAAATGAACTTTTAGGTGAATATGCTAGCCTCGATACAAGCTTGTTATTTAATGCTGGTATCATCGCAGGTCAGTCGGGTGATGTAGAGGCTAGTGTTGATGCTTTTCGCAGTTGTTTAGACTTAGGGTACAAAGGCATTACATATACGGCAACCTACGCAGCAAGCGGTGCGCCGCAGCAATACCCTAATAAAGCTGCAATGGAGAAGGACCTACAGATTGGTCTAGCGACAGATCCTGTCATTGGTGAAGATGTTCGTCCGAGTGTGTATATCAGCTTAATCAACGCGTATAAGAAGTTAGAGGATACGAAGAATTATGAGGAGGTATTAATTGAAGCGAGAACGATGTATCCCGAGAATAAGGATTTACTCGATATTCAGCTTCAATCTTTCCTGGACAACAAGGATTACGACGGTGCTTTAGCTAACCTTGATGAAGCCATTGTAAAGAACCCTACCAAAGGAATTTACCACTTTGTGAAAGGGAACATCCTACAGACAGAGTTAAAAGATTTAGATGCAGCGTTAATTGAATACAAGCGTGCAGTTGAATTAGATTCTACGTTGAGTGATGCCATGTACATGTGTGGTCTTGTATATATTGATCGTGCGAATGAAATCACTGAGCAGATGAATAACCTTGGTTTGAATGAAACGCGTAAATACAATGCGTTGAAGGACAAACAAAAAGGTGTGTTTGAAGAAAGTCTACAGTATTTCGAAAAGTCTTATGAAATGAATCCAAGCGATAAGGATATCGTTCGTGCACTGATGGAGGTTTACCGTAAGGTTGGTGATTACCAGAAGTCTATGGATATGAAAGCTGTTTTAGAAGCAGCTACAGAATAGAGCTTAAGAGTACATGTTATAGAAACCCCAGTTTAACGGCTGGGGTTTTCTTTTGCCTATTTGCTTTTTAGGTTATAATATATATTATGTTAAATAGTGTTTTAATAGAATAGATGATCTACCCTGTTGTGCGCTTGGAGCCACGTTTCATAGTATCCTTAGTTTTACTGTAATTATCTTTTGAACGGGCCATTTGGTCTTCGTACCGCGGATCTGGAATAATAGCAATCTTATACAAGGCCGAAGCCTCGATACTGTAAAAGCCAAATTCTTCAACAACACGACCTTGGACTTTGTACAGCCCTTTACCGCGAAATGGAAACTGAGCAGCAATGTTTGGAAAATGTACGCTATCCAGGAAATCCCCGTTCTGATCTACGAATGTGGCAAAATTCATACGGTCCCCTTTTTGCGTCTTCGTATCCTTTACCGTAACCAGATAGCCATAAGCAATGACGAAATGTCCTAGCTTTTCAGGTAGTTCTACAGCTGTAGTTCCTTGATCTAATGGCTCATCAGCGAGTGAAAATGGATCTGCTAATGGAAACCCTAATAATTCTATTTCATCAAAAGCCCGTTCTAAGGCAGATTGCTCCAGCAGTGGCACCTTATAGTCGTGCGAACTGACCGTTCCCTTAAACAAACTGGGCATTGTAGCAGGTACAGCCGAAGGTTTGTGTCCCTTTAACATGTGGTGCGCTTCCCATAATAACGTTTGTTTAGCAATACCTGTAAACCTAAATGCACCTATTCTAATGAGCAGTGTTAATTGTTCAATACCAATATGCACACGGTCTATGAAGTCTGTGAGGCTACTAAAGGAGCCTCCCTCCTGTCTTTCTCTTCCGATCGTCACTCCTATGGTCTCGTCTAAGCCGTTAAGTAAAATAAAGCCTAGATAGATTGTCGTTCCATGAATGACTGTGGGGTAATCGCCCTGCTGTACACAAGGAGCTTCCACTATTCCGCCAAGCTTTCTGGCCTCATGAACATAAAACTCCGTACTGTAAAAACCACCGAAGTTATTGATGACAGCCACCATGTACTCTAAAGGATAATGCGCCTTCAAATAGAGACTTTGATAACTCTCAACGGCATAAGAAGCGCTATGTCCCTTGGCAAAAGCGTAGCCCGCAAAACTTTCTATTTGACGCCAAATATCTTGTGCCAATTCTAAACTATACCCTCGCGCTTTACAGTTCTCAAAGTATTGATTTTCAACACGTTTAAACTCCTCTCTTGAACGAAATTTTCCAGACATTCCGCGGCGCAATACATCGGCTTCACCCAAGGACAAACCTGCGAAATAATGAGCCACTTTAATCACATCTTCTTGATACACCATTACCCCGAACGTATCTGGCATGATATCGAGCAATACCGGATGTGCGTCTTGGCGACGTTCCGGGTCAGTGAAGCGCAGTATGTATTCACGCATCATTCCACTGTTGCTAACACCCGGCCGGATAATGGAGCTCGCTGCAACCAAGCCCAGGTACGTATCCACCTTTAGTTTCTTAAGCAACATACGCATCGCGGGCGATTCTACGTAAAAACAGCCCATGGCCCTGCCGTTGCGCAAAATCGATTTGATTTTTTCATCCTGCTTAAAGGCTTGCAGGTTTCGAATGTCTAAGAGTATGTCCTCTGGTTTATTCTTACGGACAATGTGCAACGCATCTTGAATCTTTGAGAGCCCGCGTTGACTAAGGATGTCAAATTTATGAAGTCCAATATCTTCTGCCACCACCATATCAAATTGCGTTGTTGCAAAGCCTTTAGGCGGTAAAAAAGTCCCAGTGTGGTAATGGATACTCTTTTCAGCAATCAAAATCCCTCCAGCGTGAATGCTTAAATGGCTTGGAAACCCTTGAATATAAGTACTATAGCGCAATACTAGATGGCCCAATTGGTCCAATTCGTTACTGCTAAACTTCCCCCTACTCAATTTATCAATCTCATGTTTAGGCAGACCAAACACCTTCCCTAGTTCGCGGACCACCGCACGGTATTGAAACGTATTGTACGTTGCCAACAACGCCGTGTGCGGGAAGCGTTTAAAGATGTATTGGGTAATGTCGTCTCGATCACGCCAGGAAAAATCAAGATCAAAATCTGGAGGAGATGTCCGGTACAGGTTAATGAAGCGCTCAAAATACAAGTCCAACTCAATGGGGTCTACATCTGTGATTTTCAACAAATAAGCAACAATGCTATTTGCTCCACTCCCACGCCCAACATAGAAATAGCCGCGTTTTTGGGCATAATTGACAATGTCCCAGTTGATCAAGAAGTAGGATACAAAATTCTTCTTTGCAATGAGTTCCAACTCCTTCTCAATACGCTCCTTTACTTTGAAGTCTACCGTTGGATAACGATAAGGTATACCGTCGTAAGCCAATTTTTTGAGCAGTCGTAAATCCTTCTGTTTTGAACCGGTATAGGTCTGTAAGTTCAGTGAGGCTTCATCGGGCAATAGAACCTTACAATCTTCTAATACCTGCTGCGCCTGACGTAGCAAATACGGCACTTCAACATAAGCGCTCAGCAGTTCATCGTTAGCTAAGTAGCAGTCTTCTTCTTTCGCTTGTTTATCCTTTGAAAGTTTACTCAGCAAGGTATTTTCGTCTATAGCACGCAATAGGCGGTGAGCATTGTGGTCCCGTTTTCCCCTGAAAGTTGCCGTAGGCATTGCAATGAGTTTGTGCTGACGGTGAACATGCGGCGAAAGATGTAAGAAGCGTAACTGATCTGCCCCTACTCCTATAAGTTCGTTAGGTGCCAACAGTGCATCGGGTGGAAGAGCTTCTAAAGGATAAATGATCCAAGCATCTTTAAGTGCTGCGACCGGAGCGCGCGATGAAAAGCGCTGCTTTCGATGAAGGTGTTCTGATAGGTGATCATTGATTTGGCGGAAGCCTTCCCAATTTTTCGCTAGTGCTACATAGCAGGGCACTATTCCATTTCTAAAATCTACCCCAATGACCGGACGCTTTCTAGCGTGATTGCGCAAAAGGTAAAGGACCGTCATGCATGCCGAAGTGTTATTAATATCGGTGATGGCCATCGCATTCCATGGCTGGCTTTCAAAGAAAGCCAGCCACTCTTTGGGCGAAAGTACCCCGTAACGCAAGCTGTAATAACTGTGCGAGTTCACTAACATCTCTTCTGCATTTTGTCTAGAAACCTAAATCCAACTTGCGTTGACGTGCCTGAGTCATGCCCATTCCTTGTAGGCCAAGGTGAGTATGAATTTCATAGTCGTATTCCGTAACTAAACGTTGGCCTACAGGCTTGAGTAGTTCCGGCCCATTGCTTCTGGGATTCTTTATTGCAGCTGATATAGGATAGGCATTGAGCTCCTCTGCAGGGTATGGATAAAGTAAGTCGGTTACTTCTGCTAAAGGCGTCGTAGGATCTAGCCAAATAGATTCATCTTCTTCATTGAGAATTACAGGTGATCGGTGGTGATCGATAGCAGCTGTGATTTTATTGCTCACCGTTGTAATAATCGCAAAACTATCGACCATCTCGCCGGTATCTGGATTGACCCAGGTATCGTACAATCCCGCGAAAGCGAAAGGAGCTCCGTCTCTTTTGTAAATGACGTAAGGCTTTGACAAACGTTCCTTTTGTGGTCCTTCTATAAATCCATCTGCCAATATTAGACAGCGTTTAGAGCGAATACTCTGGCGGAAGGCTGGCTTTACCGTAATGCCCTTTGCGCCACGATAGGTAGGATTGTTTTCTTTGTTGTGATCCCCTTCTGAACGAGCGTTAAAGAGGTAAAAGGGTTTCTTTGCCCAATACGGGGTGAATCCAAACTGATAATGCTTTATACGGTCGGAATGCTCCTGTGTAATCACAGGTGCCAATGTTCCTATACCAATATTAGTATTTGGTGTAAAGAGCTCTGGACGCTCTATAAGCGCACTAAAACGCTTCTCTATTGCCTTTACTTTGCTAATAGCTACATATCTACCACACATACTTCTCTGTTTATCTACGTTTACTGATGTCTGTTTGCTAAAAGTGGTGGTGGCTCACCGTTAAATGGATTTGTCCTTCCTATGGTTTTAGCGCCTAGAGAAACGGCGCGCAATACTGAACGGTCGCCAAAGCGTTGTCGTATATGGTCCATGGCACTATAGAGTTTACTGAGTTCCTCGCTCTCTTCAAACAAATTCATCTGGTACCCACCGCCAACTAAATGGGAGAAACGAACACCCACCAAACGAACGAGTAATCTACGTTCAAAGAGTTTTTGAAAAAGCTCCTTGACTTTAGGAATGAGAAGGTGATCTGCCGCTGTATATGGTATACGCGCCTGAAGCGTATGGGTATTAAAGTCTGAATACCTGATTTTAACAGTAATACAAGAAGTAAGCTTATCCCCACGACGCAGCTGATAAGCAAGATTCTCTGTCATAGCGACAATAATTCCTTCAAGTTTAACCACATCTATGGTATCCTTAGCAAAAGTGCGTTCTGTTGAAATACTCTTTCGCTCTTGGTAAGGAACAACAGGGCTTTGATCAACACCCTGAGCCTTATGCCAAATCACAGCACCGTGCTTGCCCATGACACTCTGCATCATTTCCAATGGCATTTCTTGTAGCGTATGAATACGTCGCACCCCTAGATTTCGCAAGGTCTGGTAGGTCTTCTCTCCCACCATGGGAATCTTGCGAACCGATAAAGGTGCTAGAAACGGACGCTCCAGCCCTTTTTGAACGAAAATCTTGTTATTAGGCTTAGCTTCCCCTGTGGCGACCTTGCTAACAGTCTTGTTTAAGGACAAGCCAAAACTAATAGGCAATCCTGTTTCACTAATGACACGGTCCCTTAGTTCACTGGAAAATTTGAAGTTTCCAAAAAAACGATCCATACCGGTAAGGTCCACATAAAACTCATCTACCGACGTCTTCTCATAGACAGGTACCTCCTCTTTAATAACATCCGTAACTAAGTTTGAGTATTTACTGTAGTTCGCTGAATTCCCCCGAATGATAATGGCCTCAGGGCAGAGAGAACGAGCCATGCGCATAGGCATGGCCGAATGCACGCCGAACTTCCTTGTCTCATAACTACAAGCTGCAACTACTCCACGATCGCCGGTACCGCCAATGAGAATAGGCTTACCGTTTAATCGACTATCCATCAAACGTTCAACAGAGACGAAGAACGTATCAAGGTCCATATGTAGGATAGAGCGGTCCATGAATTAAAATGTAGTTAGTTAAGTAAGGACACACCACCGGCACTTCGAACGGCTCTAAGACCGCTCAAAAACACACTAGGCTAAACTCCTTTTACGTGTTAATTAGTTGTCTTTCAGGTGATTCATCTCTTTTTTGAGATCGGCCATCATGTGCATGATCTGAGACATTTCCTGACCTGTACCTGCTGCAGGGAGTTCAAAGCTGGTATAACCAACCGCTTTCCAAACCTCTACCAGCCTATCGACAGGTACAGTATAAGGAGCAAACTGTGGATTATCCGATTTTAGCATTAATTCACCGATATGGAGGTTATTAATGACGCGCTTGTACACGACACCTTCGTCTTTTGTGATCAAAACATGACACTCGTCATTGCGAATAGACTTCCAATCTTGAATATATTCTGTGATAACATAAGCCCCAGGTTTGATCGGAAGCATGCTCTCTCCTCTGATCTGAAATACTCTGTAGGTGCGGTCCTGAGGCAATTCTGGAAAGGGCATGGAAAAACGAGGTAGCGCACCAATATAATCGGCATCGCCATAACCACTGAGGTATCCTGCCGAAGCCTTCACAGGAACCAGTGTTCCTAATTCTCTCTCGTCTGTACCATCGACTACAACGGGTAAAATACGCAACTGGGCACCGCTAATGTCCGCTTTGGGAATACTGCTCGAACCCGAAAGGTCCTTATTTACAAAATCATCTAAGCGCACCTGAAAATAAGCGGCTAAGTGCTGCAACGTATGTAGACGAGGTTCTGCCCTACCTTCTTCATACGCACCTATCATGGCGCGTTTTACACCAATTTTAGTAGCCAATTGCTCTTGTGTGAGCGCTTCTTTCTTGCGAAGGAACTTAAGGTTATTTTTCACGTAATTCATAAGGCTGTATCTTTAGTACATTAAGGAAAGCAATTAGGCATTCCTTATTGAATATGCTAATTTAGTTAGAATTCTAATATTTTCATCATTACTACTGCTAATTTTTTTTGCACGTGGATTTAGAGTACGCCTTAAATGAAATAGATAGCGCTAAAGAATGGCATTACGCGCCTCTAGTAGCAGAAGGATTAGAAAATCCCATAGCACTTAATGCTATTATCGAACGGGCCTTTAACGGCACTAAGAAAGAGCGGATGCGCGGCTGTTGGATCCTACACCATATCAGCGACATCAGGCCTGAACTGTTTTACAAGAAGGAGCGTGAAATGATAGCCCAATTGGACCAAATGAAAACCGATGCAGAAGCACGTTTCATCCTGCGTTATTACTCAAAATACCAACTGCCTCGGCACGACGAGCGAGAAGGCCGATTGCTCGATTTTAGTTTTAATACCATCATCAACCCGAACCAAGCTGCAGCGCCCAGGGTATATGCTATGAGTATTGTACATCGTATGGTGAAAAAGTACCCAGAACTGGCACCAGAATTGGCTCAAAGCATAGAGATAGCATGTGAACACGGAACACCCGGCATGAAAAATCGAGGCGGTAAAATTCTAAAGGATTTAATGAAAAAAGGCTTACTCTAACGGATAGCCAGCCATCGCATTTCCGGCCAAAAAACCACCCGTCCAAGCCGCTTGAAAATTGAAACCTCCCGTGATTCCATCTATATTTAAGATTTCACCCGCGAAATAAAGGTTGGTACATACTCGCGAACTAAATGACTTAAAGTCAACATCGCGAAGGTCTACCCCACCCGCCGTTACAAATTCGTCCTTGAATGTACTCTTGCCTGAAATTTGGAATACCGCACTACATAGCTCAGAAGCCAAATGCTTTAGGTCTTTTCCTGAAAGATCGCCCCAGGTCGCTGTATTTTTAATTCCAGCCCCTGCTATCATTGACTTCCAAAGGCGAAGAGGAATACCATAATGTGCATGGTTCCCAATTCTTTTTTTACCACTATGCTTCTTTTCATCATTGAAATCTGCAAGCACCTCATCTTCATCACGACCGATCCAATTAATCAAAATAGGAAAACGATAAAAACGATCGTTTAACTCTCTTGCTCCCCAGGCGCTAAGACGTAAGATGGCTGGCCCAGAAAAACCCCAATGCGTAATAAGCAAAGGACCCGAAGCCTCGAGGTCCGAAGCCGCAACTTGAACAGTTGCATTTGGAACACTAATACCGCTCAACCCTTTGATACGCTCATCTTTACTATTGAAAGTGAACAATGAAGGGACAGGCGGAACTATTTTATGACCCAATTTTTTGAGATTATCCCACACCGCTTTTGAAGAACCTGCCCCAATCATTAATTGGTTCGCAATGTAGGTCTGCCCATGCGATGTGGTTACTTCCCAGCGCTCATCTTCCAGTTGAGTAAACGACTTCACACCAGCGCTTGTATGCACCTTGATTCCCGTGCTAGAAGCTATTTCCTTTAAGCAATCAGCTATAGTCGCAGAAGAATCTGTTACTGGAAAAACTCGATTATCAGGTTCGATTTTTAATTCTACCCCACGATCGGCGAACCACTCCATGGTATCCCCAGGTTGGAATTTATGAAACGGACCGAGCAATTCTTTCTCACCCCTTGGATAATGCGTAACCAACTCTCGCGGATCAAAACAAGCGTTCGTCACATTGCAACGACCGCCTCCAGAAATCAACACTTTTCCTAAAACGTCTTTTCCTTTTTCAAGTATAACAATGTGGGCTTCAGGTTGTGCCTCCGCACAAGCTATTGCCGCGAAATAACCCGCAGCGCCTCCTCCAATAATAACTATACGTTCTGACACCTTTCAAAATTACGATAAAGTGACGCACAAAATCACTGTTTAAAAAATAACATTTATCTACATTTGCAAACAAAATCAGCATAAGATGAACTTGAGAGAAGCCCTTGAAGAATGCCTTCGCCGCCGTCCATTTATCGAAGAAGCATTGAGCGAAGACCTGATCAATCTCAGCTCCCTGGCCCGATTGATAAGAGCAGACATCGAGCACCTAACGGGTAAAGAGATTAAAGAAAGTGCCGTGGTCATGGCCATTCGAAGAAGAGAGCCGCGTCTCCAACTGAAAATGCAGCACAAACTGCAACAATTTATTGGCAGCTTAGGCGATATTATCGTTCGCTCCAATCTGGTAGCGTACACCTTCAAGAAAACACCGTTGTTGCCCTCTAAACAGGCTCAATTCATTACCTACATCGCAGAGCTGCCCAATGGTTTCCACAGCTTCACCGGTGGTATGGAAGAGACTACCGTGGTCGTCAGTGAAGATTATATCCCTGCTCTTGAAAAGGCTATGAAAGGAGAAAAACGACTAGATAAAACTAGAAATCTAAGTTCGATCACATTGCGTTTACCAAATAGCAGCTCAGACGTTATAGGACTATATTACTTTTTCTTTAAGCATATTGCCTCTGCAGGAGTTCCCATTAAAGAAATCATCTCAACCACCAATGAAGCCACTTTCATCGTACACAGCAATGATGTTAATGCCGCATTCGCTACGATTAACACCATAAAAAAGCCATTGTAGAAAACCTATAGTTATTCACAAAATTTGGGAATGACCTGCGAGCGTGCCAGATTAATAGGACTAATCTTAAAAACCATTGTTATGGAAAATCATGTTCAATTAATCGGGAATCTAGGAATGGCTCCAGAATCCAAACAAATCAACAACACGCTCCGCACCTCTTTCAGCCTGGCGACAAACACTGTTTACAAGGATGCCGAAGGCACAAAGAAAACCATGACCGATTGGCACAATGTAGTAGCCTGGGGCAAGCTTGCGCAAACCATGAATGAATACCTAAAAAAGGGTGATAAAGTCGGCATCGCTGGTAGATTGGTAACGCGCAGTTACGAAGACACAGAAGGTCAAAAAAAGTACTTTACCGAGGTTGTCGCCAAAGATTTGCTTTTACTTAGTAAAAAGCCTTCCGACGCTTAAGTATTTTTAGCTCCCCGACTTCTTAAGTTGGGGAGTTTAGCCTACGATCAATCCGTCCTCGAAGACCATAGACCCCAGCACGGCAGTAATTGGTTGCCCAATAATTAAAGGCGCAGATAACGCCATTGCTGCTCCGTTGGTCTCTTTCATGCGCGGTCGCGAAGCTAAATCACCTATTTCATCGACCATATAATACATGCCTTGCGCATGGCCGTTCACGTAATACACGCGCTTTAAGGCAATGTCAATGCGCATTCTCGCATAGAGAACCCCTGTAAAGACCCATTCCAATAATCCTTCCTTATTTTGGGGCAATTGGTCGTAAACTGTTGAAGGCTCTTCGGTCGCTAGCAATAAAGCTACCATAACATTAAGCCCAAATATCCGTGCTTTTTTACGTTCAAAATCATCCACACTTACGCCGCTTTCAAAAAGCACATTTGGAATGCCTTGCGCCATTAAGTAGTCGCCAATTGCCGTTGGGTAAAATTCATCGCTGTAGCGACCTATTCCGTTTAACGGGACGTTTAATGAAGACAGTGCGTTTCCAAGACGATTCATGAGTGTCCGACGCAAAGGAGTAATAGATCGTGTCTCCTCTGACGACGGAATTAAAAACGATGTGTAGGCAGGCTCATTATTTACATGAAAAATAGATCGCTGGTCGTGCAGATTAAAGCACAATTCGGGCGCTTTCATCTTGATCCAACCGATCAGCTTAGCACTCTCTATAGTCTGAAACGCCCTAAAATCCCGATTCAAATCTATAGAAAGTCCATTTCGACGCGTGAAACGAACATACGCATCCGGATTTATCACCGGAATTATATGAATAGCGAAATCGTTTAAGTCAATTTTATTACGTGTGTATAGATCAATAAGCGAAAGCAACATGTATACACCCGTCGTTTCATTACCGTGCATTCCTGCCCAGACACAGATCGAACGCGATCCAGCACCCAAAGTGGTGTGCAAAATGGGGCGTTCCTCTGATGAATAACCAATAATTTCCCAATTGACCGCCGACAACAATTCGTTGTAAGGCATATACCACTGGTTATCAGACAAATATTTAGAATCGGAGGCTTGGAACATTGCCGTAATTTTAAAGAGTGAAGTTAACGTACAAACACGAATCGTGCATCTTTAAATCCTCAATATGAAAAATATCACATTCGCTTGCCTTGCTCTTTTAATGCTAAATTCAGCGTGCACCACCGAAGAACATGAATTGACCATTGGATTTGGTAGTTGTAATGAACCCGAACAAACGCAGCATTTGCTGCCTACCCTCAACCAAGCGCTTGATAGTTTAGATCATTTCATCTGGCTTGGGGATAACATTTATCTAGAAAACGGGCAATGGAACAGCTACGACAGTACTATGGCGAGATATGAGTCAGTTTTTGGACAACCTATCTTTCAAGAAATACTGAGCAAGAGTGATCATTTAGCCATCTGGGATGACCACGATGCAGGTCCTAATGATTGTGATGGCTCAACCTACAGCGGGTTTCCGGTGACCATGAAAGCTTTTAAAGAGTTTTGGAAACCCGATTATGCGCAACCCAATAAAAGCAGCTATTACGGGCGTACAATTGCAGCTGATGGAAGCGTTGATATTTTCTTACTGGATAACCGCAGCTTTCGCACTAATCGGGATTCAGCGAATGCCACCGTTTTCGGCATAGAACAATTGAACTGGTTTCACGATGCCTTAGTGCATTCGACGGCTAATGTCCACATTATCTGCATGGGCGGACAACTTTTAAATACCGCCCAAGTTTTCGAAAACATGAGCAATTATCCAAAGGAACGCGAATTACTAGTTCAATGGCTCTCGGAGGCGCCAGGAACACCTATCGTATTAACTGGAGATCGCCACAGCGGAGAGATTAATAAAATGGTCGTTAACGGGAAAGCCATAGTTGAAGTCTGTGCTTCACCGCTCACTGCAAATGCGCATCCGCATCATGAAGAAAATAACAGAACACGACTGCATGAAAATACCACGGGTACCCAACATTTCGGGGTGTTACAATTGAAACTATCAGGTGCAAAAGGTGCTGCATACCACGTCGGGTTGTATGATGCAAATGGAACGGCTCTATTTACGCATCGTGAAACACCAATATATTAAATTTTAATAAACTCTATTTCAACATTTTAGGCACTTTCAATTAAACCATGAGTTGCAACCGGAAATACGCTAGATAGTTGGCTGAATTTTTTAATAATTACAACTGTAACACCTTGTTTAAACTGTTTCGTTTGTATTACATTTGTAACTATGGAGGAATTAGTACAACGAATAAAAGCCTACATGGAACTTGAGGGACACTCCCCTTCTAGTCTGGCGAATGCATTAGGAATTAACCGTCCTACGCTGGTGCACATTTTAAACGGTAGAAACAAACCAAACCTTCAACTCATTCAAAAACTTTGCGAATTCGACGTTGAATTAGATATACGTTACATTCTATCAGGGCACCGATCCAAAAAACTGGACCGCAATCCTACGCCGATCGTTCAGACTATTCCCGAAGACGTTACCACAACCGCACCTACCCCTCCAAAAGCGATAAATCAAAAATTGTTGGTATTAAATCCTAACGGTACTTGGGAAACCTATACCAAAGAAGCATAAGTCAACGTATATTTGCGAAGAATTCACAGAGATATGACAGCAAATAATAAGGTTTTAATTGGACTCGTAATTGCAGCGTTTGTTTCACGCATTGCACCTCACTACCCTAATTTCACTGCAATGGGTGCCTTAGCCTTTGTGGGCGCAAGTCAAAGTAGAAGCCTTTTCAAGACCATTGCACTTTCATTTGCAGTGTTGATGTCAAGTGACCTATTGATCAATAATCTAATCTATCCATCAGGATCATTCGTATTGATGTACAAAGGCTCCTTGTTCACTTATGCAGGCTTCGCTCTCTATGCCATCGCTGGACGTTATGCTCAGGCTGGATCTAAAGGAATTGTAGCTTTAATAGTCGGGTCAGTAGGATTCTTCTTGCTTAGTAACCTTGGCGTTTTTCTGAGTGAATTCAATCTTTTCCCGAAGACCTTCTCAGGGCTGGTAGCAACATATGCAGCAGCGCTGCCATTCTACGCACCAGAATTGATCTCCACAGCATTGTTTAGCGCTATTGCCTATGCTGCAGAGATCAAACTAGTAGCTACCTCAAAGGCTTAATAGATCAGTTGTCTAGGAATTACACCTGCTGGAATCGTTTCCAAGAGTGATCCTGTCGTTGAATACACACGTACTTCCCCACTACTTGCGTAATCTTTCGCATCAAAGAAGTAGAGATTGTTATTGTGCAGGTTTAAGTTATAACCGCCGGGCAAAGTCAGCGTTGAATTGGGCCAATTTTGTCCTGGAGTCCATTTTACGATAGCACCGTCGTACGTAGCATTAAGGAAGTAAGCATCTGTTCCATCGGTTGATAGACCTATAGCGTGCGAACCAATATTGCCCGGAGCTGCCACTTTCATTGCGCCGTTTGAGCTTCCTTCGTACTTCCAAATACTTGCCGGCGTATCATCTCCTATTCCCCAGTTTTCGTCACCGGTACACAATACATACAGTTCATTTGCTATAACAGCAAAGGAATTAGGTACATCGCCTATGGAATGATGTTTCACATCAAACGATCCCAAATCAATCTCTGCCAACGTCCACGGCCCCTCATATGTACCAATACCCGCGAAAAGTTTATTATTAAATACAATCAGCTGTTCGGAATAGTGCCCTACGTCAATACTATCAATCTTGGCGCCGTTCGTTCTGTCCAGTACATAGATGGAAGAATCTTTCCAATTTGATACAAACAGGTAATTCTCATCCACCGCAAAGTAACGAGGCTGCTCAATAGTTGAGGACCAGCTGTGCTTTAGTGTATTGCGATTTACTCCATGAATCGTGTTGCTGTTGTTCATTGCTATATAAAGCATCGAATCTGATTCAATCATATGTTGAGCAACATTCCCTAGAGGAAACCCATTTTCTGCGGCAAAGGCAGATTGCACAATGGTATCAGAGCTATACGCTGTGATGGTCGCAGTTCCAGAACCGAAGGGACCTTCATTTAGAATTAGGTGTAAATCGGTATAAAATCCCGAAGGACCCGTTGGTGTTTCTTTCGTACAAGCAGAGGTTAGACCAACCAGTAGTGCTAATGCCGCTAAAAGTGAAGCTGATTTTTTCATTGTTTTGAATTGAGTTTTAAAGTTAGTTGGTAGGACCGCCCAGGCATTGGGAAGTACTGGTAATATTGTCTTTCGTTATTAAATACATTATCTACGAGTACTAATAAATTCCAACGCTTATTAGCACCCGCTACTGAATAGCTTAGAGCGCACCAAAATTGAGCCGGAATTTCACCTACGGCTGTATTATCGCGTAGGGTGTGTCGTAGTCCTGTGTAAAAGCCACGAAACTGGATTACGCCTACGGGCAAGTGATATTCTGACGTGTATACAGCCTGAATCATCGGCCTGTAAATGAGTGACTTACCTACAATTGACGGGTCATTACTGGCCGTTGAAAGCACCCTGGAATACTGATGCGTAAGGTTTATATCAGTAGTCAACTTTGACCAATTCCGAGTTGCGGATGCCGTCGTGGTGCTCGTATAGACGGCATAATAATTCTGAGGAGACCAATTCCCCGAGCTTCCTGGTGCCCATTGAATCATCCGATCATAATACAATTGGTCAGTACTTATCCTTAAGGCAGTCTTACCCATACGATGGAGGGTATATTTCACTCCGTAAGACCGCTCCGCATCCAGTGCCGGATTTCCTCCAGGCCTCCAATAGAGCTCGTTCAATGTTGGTAAACGATAATACGTTCCAGCCGCAAACTGTTTACCCCATTTTCCAGTCTTTGTTGCGCGATTGTAATGGGCGCCTACATGCACACGACCTTGATATCCAGCCCCTTTTATTACCAATCGATCGTTCTTCGTAAGGCTGAGGTTGTAGAGTACATGCGGTAAAAATGCTGTTGCGCTTCTATTCGTGCCATCCGCTCTAAAGTAATTTGAGGTGATAAAAAGCTCTTGGCGCTCGTTTCGACGCGAATATTGTACAGTCGCTTGAGTATAAGTGTTTGTATCCGTGATGGTCCAAGGAGAATTCGTATCCGTATATGCCTGCCATTCCCTGCCCAGGTATACCTGCCACTGATTTGTTCGGTTTCTGATCGCGTATTTAAATCGAAGCATATCGTCCTCAAGATGATTGATATACCCTGGTGTCAGAATGGATCCGCTATTATCCTTTTCACTTTGCGTATACCACAAGGTAGATTCCCAATTCCATCGGGATAATTTACCCTGGAACGATTGCAGGTAGGTCAAATCATTATAGCCATTGCCTTCAAGTACACCGTTTAAGCTGCCCAAGGTATAGGGATAGCTATTTGTCCCTCCTGTACTTCTCAGAGAACTTTGGTACCGCACTGTACCTATGTTGCCCCAAGATTGCGCAAACAATCCTCTATCACCGATGCTTGATGCCGAAAAAAGTGTGCTTGTTCCTCGACCCTTAGGAATTTCAGCCGCAACATTCAAGGCACCTACGGAACCCATCGGTGCCAGCGCACCGCCATTGATACCGTCATACAACGCAGTATTATTTAGCATTGAGGCAGGTACTAGACTGAGATCGAATACACCTGAAGCCATGCTACTTATATCAATACCGTCCCATAGCACGCGACTTTGTTCGGAAGATGCACCTCCAAATGAGGACGTAACAACACTTCCTGGAGTGTATTGCTTTAGAATAAATCGGCTGTCTTTAGAAAGATAAGATGATGCACTGCTAATAGTGGCGAGTAAAGAATCGGAACTTGTTTTGACTTCCTCGGAACGATAGGCACCTCCTAGAACATTTGCTGTCCAAAGCGTATCGGCCTGACCATAAAGGGCAACAGGCATCAACAGTGCGATAACCGAGATTATAAGATTCTTCATACTACACCAGTGCTTGACCCAGAGCACCATTAAAGGTTAGTGTAGGCCAAGTCTTCTGGCTCACCGCTCCCCTATTCTCCTTCCCGCAACAGCAGTGGTTTTAAATAGCTTCAACACGATTTACAGCTTCTGGCAAAGCCCCGGACTTCAACCGGGTTCCTTTTTAAGTATGCGTTCCCGCATGCAACCTACACCACGAAGATACATTAAGAATAAGGCCCTAAAACCTGCAACGCACTATTATATGCACTTTCTATTCGCAAGGGGTCTAGCGAATGTGAATGGTTCGCAAGTGTCAATGCACTCAATACTTTTTCGGTAGGCATATTGCCAATTAATTGATCCGATGCGAAAGGACAGCCCCCATAACCCTTCAATGCAGTATCGATACGCCTGCATCCAGCGCTTACCGCCGCTAAAGCTTTCTCCGTCGCCTCATCGTAAGTACTGTGCATATGTGCCCCCCATGGAACGGTACTATGGTCCTTCATTAGAGAACAAAGTTCTACGACTTTTTGAGTCGTTCCTTGGCCCGTAGTATCGCTTAAGGAGATAATGTCCGCTCCGCACAGCAAAGCCTGTTCAAGTCGCTCTAGAACAAGGTCTGTGTGATAGAACTCGCCATAAGGGTTTCCAAACGCCATACTTAGATAAATGACCAATTCCACATTCGAATGCAATGCCAAATCCTTTACACGCTTTAGATCATCAATCGCCCTTTCAATATTTTTCCTGCTATTGCGTTCTTGAAAAACTTCGCTGACACTGAAGGGATAGCCCCAAGCATCAATATGATTAAATTCAGCGGCACGCTTCGCACCTCCTTCACTAGCTACAATGCTAAGAAGCTGGGTCGAAGAAGATTCTCGTATTTCCTCTAATCCCGCAAACAATTCCTGTGCATCCGCCATTTGAGGCATTGCTCTAGGACTTACGAAACTGCCAGCATCTATGGTATGAAAACCGCAGTGCATCAGGCTTTTAATATGTTTAATCTTCTCCCCTGTAGGGATAAAATCATGAAATCCTTGCCAAGCGTCTCTTGGACATTCAACGATAGAAATGGTGGTCATTAGAATGGGTTAGATAGGTGTTCCGACCCTAATTTACAAATTGCGGAGCATACGGCGCACCATTGCAGGACCTTCATACAAGAAACCGGACCAAACTTGTACTAAATCTGCGCCGGCATTTAGTTTTTCACGTGCATCAGCACCCGTAAACACACCACCAACAGCAATAATTGCAATGTTGTTGTCCAATTTTTCACGCAGGTATTTGACCACCTCAGTACTTCGCGATCTAAGTACTCTTCCACTCAAGCCGCCCGCACCCATGGCATCCACCTTTTGCTGTGCCGTCTTTAATCCGGATCTGGAGATAGTTGTATTTGTGGCAACAATCCCATCGAGTTTTAAGGTATTTACAATGGTTACAATATCGTCTAATTGCCCTGTAGTTAAATCCGGTGCTATCTTAAGCATCAGCGGCTTACTACCCAATTTATCGTTGAGCACTTTAACATCGCTAAGCAGTGCCATTAAGGGCTCTTTTTCCTGCAGCTCTCGCAAATTTGGTGTGTTCGGTGAACTCACGTTTACTACGAAATAATCAACCACAGGGTGCAAAGCCTCCAAGCCTTTCAAGTAATCCGAAGTCGCATCTTCGTTGGGTGTTGTCTTATTCTTTCCAATATTTCCACCAATGATGATATCCGTTTTCTTTTTCGCTAAACGCAAAACGGCTGCATCTAAGCCGCCATTATTGAAACCCATTCTGTTGATTACGGATTCATCTTCTACAAGGCGAAATAAACGTGGCTTTGGGTTACCCGCCTGAGGCTTAGGCGTGAGTGTCCCTATTTCGATAAAGCCAAATCCAAAAGCACTAAGTTCATTATAGAGTTTCGCATCCTTATCAAATCCCGCAGCAAGTCCTATTGGGTTTTTGAAACGCAAGCCCATGACCACTTTTTCATGCCCTTTCAATGAACCAAAGAATGTAGTTACGATGCTACTTATTCCAGGTACTCTAAAAGCCAACTTTAACGACTTAAACGTAAAATGATGTGCTTGCTCAGCGTTTAGGGTGAAAAGTAAAGGACGTATTACGGATTTGTACATCTAAATATTCTTTAATCGGGCCAAATCGCGCTTGGCATCTTTTTCCTTCAATGACTGACGTTTATCGTAATTCTTCTTACCACGAGCTACCGCGATATTCATCTTCACCCAGCCTTTTTCACTGATAAATACTTTTGTAGGAATCACTGTAATGCCAGCGTCCTTAGTAGCCTTTAGGATCTTATCCAATTCTCTTTTAGCCAAGAGCAACTTGCGCTCCCGCAGCGGTTCATGGTTAAATATATTTCCATGAGACCATTCAGAGATTGTCATGTTTTTAACAAACAATTCTTCGCCAGCGAAATAACAATACGCCTCTGCGATGGACGCCTTCCCCATACGAATAGACTTCACCTCAGTCCCTTGCAACTGCATGCCCGCAGTGTAGGTTTCGAGCCATTCGTAATCAAATTTCGCTTTGCGGTTTTTTATCTCTACGGTTTTCACTTGACAAATGTACGCTACTCGCGGTCTTTGAGCATAGGAACGAACGCTGCATCTCCTAACACCTTTTGAACAAAGCTACCGTCCGATTGCTTGGTGATTTTAACCATTTTTTGAGTGCCTTCGCCTACTGGAATGATCATAATTCCTCCCGCAGTTAATTGCGCTAGAAGTGCCTTTGGCACGAACGGCGCGCCACAAGTAACTATAACCCTGTCAAAGGGAGCGAAAACGGGCATTCCCTTAAAGCCATCACCAAATTTCAATTCGGCCCGATAACCTAATTGGAGCAACATCTTTTTCGAAAAATCGAACAATGCTTTTTGACGCTCGATACTAAACAATTTCACGCCTAATTCACACAAAACAGCAGCCTGATAGCCACTTCCGGTGCCGATCTCCAATACTTTCATCCCTGGCCGTAATTCCAACAATTCAGATTGCCAAGCTACCGTTGAAGGGTGAGAAATGGTCTGATCCGCGGCAATAGGAAACGCCTTGTCTTGATAGGCGTGCTGATGAAAGCTGCTCTCCAGGAAGAGGTGTCGCGGGATCCGATTCATTGCACCCAGCACAGCCTCTCCAGCCAACCCCTTAGCTTTTAAATCACTACACATAATGGCCCGCTGGCCTTGGTAATATGGACTGTCCTCGTTTTGCATAAAATGAAAGTACATCGCGAACCCAACTTGTAGTCCTTAGAAGGAGGCTTCTTTTTAACAATTTAAAACACTAGGATGCCTACCTTTGTACTTATGTTCAAATCGATCATTTTTAGCACCATTCTATGGAGTCTTTTGCTTCTCACCTCTTGTGAGGACGAAACCGCTCCAGCGGTGGCCTATTTAGAAGTTACTGAACTGCGCGTAGCGGCAAAAGCTAGTGAGGGAACGTCATCGTCTAAGCTGAATACTATTTGGGTAGAACAAAACGGGCAACAAATTGGGGCTTTTTCCCCACCATGTCGGATACCGGTGTATGCCGGTGAGAATCAATCCCTCCGATTCATTCCTGGAATGTCACTCAATGGAGTGTATTCTCAACGGAACCAGTATGAGATGCTATCGACGATAGAAAAGAATTGGACCTTGAATGAAGGATCAACTAGGGTGCTTTCCCCGGAAGTTCTCACATTCGAATACAATCCTACGTACACCTTAATGATTATTGAAGATTTTGACGGTATCGGATTAAACTACAACCGAACCGTTCAAAGCGATACGAATCTGCTGATCACCTCAGATACTAGTGAAGTCTTTTCCTTTCCTGGAGAATTACCAAATAAAAGCGGGAAATTTGTCTTGCCTCCGGTGTCTTTGGGGGAGTTCAAAACACTTCAAGCCTTCGAATTGCCCAAATACGGTGCAAATGTCTGGCTTGAGGTTAATTACAAAACAGAAGTGGCGCTCACCTTTGGCGTTACTGCGAATGAGATTCTTCAAAGTATTAAGACGCCGGTAGTCACACTATTTCCTAATGAAGAATGGAATAAAGTTTACATCAACCTCGTTACAGAAGTAAGCGGGTACCCGAATGCTTTGGATTATAATCTGTTTTTCGGAGGTATTAATACCACAGACGACACTGCCACAGTACTGATTGACAACATAAAGCTATTGTATTGAGCACCTCTAAAAAGCTTGAACGCAAACTTTTCTTTCGCTATGTATTACTGGATATAATTGCCGGTACCGGCGCATACACTGCGCTTCATATGGTACGAAAGCTTTACGTCGAACCCGAACGGTTCGGCACAGCGGTTCCATTAAAATTTGACCAAACATTTTTGCTAGCAGCAGCGGCCACTACTGCATTATTCATAAGTATTAGTGCACTCAGTGGAATTTACCGTGACCTAACCCGAACAAGTCGCATAACACAGGCCTTTAACACATTTGGCGGTACAGTGATCACGGCCGTATTGCTGTTCTTTCTAGTTCTACTGGACGATTACATTACCCAATACAGCGACTATTACATCACATTAGGCGTCTATTCAGGAAGTCTCCTACTTCTAAGTGGTTTATTTAGATTCTTACTAAGTACTCGCGTTCGTCACCTTATAGACAAGGGTTCACTCAAGTTCCCTACAATACTTATAGGCAGCGGTAAGGAAGCTGCCGAACTTTTACTGGCTTTTCAAAAAGACCGCAGCAAGGGCTACTCCTTCCTGGGGTATTTGCATACCGCCAACGGATCTGTTCACGAGCAAATGAATGCGATTCCGTGTTTAGGAAGTACGGAACAGTTGGCCGATATTATCAATGACAATACCGTTGAAGATGTTATAATCGCCCTACCGTCTGGAAATTCTGATCGTATTGCCGAAATGGTTAGCTCCATAGAGCGCAGTGATGTTCGCATTCACGTACTACCGAACCTTTTTAGTATCCTGTCCGGTCAAGTCAAGATGGAAAGTTTAGGCCGTTCGCTCATTGAGGTGAAAAGAGAATTGATCAAACCACACGTGGCCTTTATTAAGCGTTTGTTCGATATTTTGGTGGCCTCCCTTCTGCTCCTCATCGCAGCACCAATTATCTTATTTTCTATTGCCATGATTGCCGTAGGTTCTCCTGGAACTATTTTTTACACACAAGAGCGGTTGGGTAAAAATGGCAGGACCTTTAAAATCATCAAACTGCGCAGCATGTATAACGATGCGGAAGCGCAAGGTCCGCAACTCAGTAGCGAAGAAGATCCGCGCATAACACCCTGGGGTAGAACCATGAGAAAATTTCGTTTGGATGAATTGCCTCAATTTTTAAATGTATTGAAAGGCGATATGTCCATTGTTGGACCGCGCCCAGAACGTCGATTTTTCTTTGACCAAATCATAGCAGCGGCGCCACAATACCGCTACCTACTCAAAGTAAAACCCGGCATCACGTCTTGGGGAATGGTTAAGTTCGGTTATGCTGAAAATGTGGAGGAAATGATTGAACGAGCACGCTACGATTTGATCTACACAGAAAATATCACCTTGGTAAACGATATCAAAATCCTGTTCTATACCTTAGTCACAGTCTTGCAAGGGCGAGGCAAATAAGAACCACAAATCACCCTACATGAAAAACATTACCGTAATTGGTGCTGGAACAATGGGCAATGGCATTGCACATGTCTTCGCTCAAAGTGGCTTTACTGTTCACTTATTTGACATTAGCGAAGCTGCGCTGGAACGCGCTTTAAGCACCATCACAAAAAACATGGACCGTCAAATTGCGAAAGAAAAGTTGACGGAATCAGATAAAGTAAACGCTTTGGGTCGTCTCGCGACTGGAACGGATCTAAAGAAAGCTGTCGCGGAAGCAGACCTTGTCGTCGAGGCAGCAACAGAAAATACAGCAATAAAATTCCAACTTTTCAAAGACATTGATGCTCATGCGCCAGCGGCGTGTATACTCGCATCTAACACCTCTTCCATTAGCATTACTAAAATCGCAGCACAAACATCGCGCCCGGATAAAGTAATTGGGATGCATTTCATGAATCCAGTTCCTGTAATGCGCCTTGTCGAAATTATTCGCGGCTACAGTACATCTGATGCCGTTTGTGATGCCGTGATTGAAATGAGCAAAGCGCTGGGTAAAGTCCCCGTAGCCTGTAACGATTATCCGGGTTTCGTGGCTAATCGGATTCTAATGCCTATGATCAATGAGGCTATTATTTCATTACATGAAGGCGTGGCTGATGTTGAAGCGATTGACTCCATTATGAAATTAGGTATGGCACACCCTATGGGGCCATTACAATTGGCAGATTTTATAGGGCTAGATGTTTGTCTTTCTATTCTTAAAGTACTCTATGACGGGCTCGGCAACCCGAAATATGCCCCATGTCCGCTTCTCGTAAATATGGTAACCGCGGGCAAACTAGGTGTTAAATCAAAAGAAGGGTTCTACGATTATTCTGCTGGAATAAAAGAAGCTACCGTTAGTACACAATTTAAATAATCTCATCATGAAATTACCTTTACTCCTTGCAGGGGCCCTATTAAGCACGCAGGCTTTTGCGCAAGTCGATCTCATCAATAAGATAAAAGACAACGGTTCGGATGCGCCCATAGGCTACGAATGGGAAACCATCGTTGATATAGAAGCAACCCCTGTGAAAAATCAAGGTGCCTCGGGAACCTGTTGGTCTTATGCGACCACATCCTTTGTTGAGAGTGAGATGATTCGAATGGGGAAAACGCCTGTGGATCTCTCAGAAATGTATACCGTTCGTAAGGTTTATCAAGACAAAGGTGAAAAATACATTCGTCTTCATGGCTATCTGAACTTCGCCCAAGGTGGTGCTCTACCTGATGTACTTTACGTCATCAAAAAGTATGGAGCCGTTCCTCAAGAAGTCTACAATGGTCTAAACTATGGCTCTGAAATTAATCGCCATGGCGAAATGGAGGGTGCGTTGAAAGGCATTCTAGATGCAGTTAAAGGCAATAAGAACGGAAAGTTATCTACTTCTTGGAGAAAAGCATTTGATGCGACTTTAGATGCATATTTAGGTGAAGAGCCCGCACAGTTCGGTTACAACGGTAAAACGTACACGCCAAGGAGTTTTGCGGATGAGATTATTGGCATTAATCCTGATGATTATGTCCAATTAACTTCTTGGACAAACCACCCTTTCTATGAAGCTTGTCAAATACAGGTTCCTGATAACTGGACTTGGGGCATCTCTTACAACCTTCCTATCGATGAAATGATGGAAGCCATCAACACTTCTCTTGAAGCGGGCTATCCAGTGGCTTGGGCTTGTGACGTGAGTGATAAAGGGTTCTCGATTAAAAACGGTATTGCAGTTATGCCAAACCAAAGCTGGAGCGATATGAGCGCAGAAGAAGCTCAGGCCATTTACGCTGGACCTCATGAAGAGGCGCTTGTTGACCAAGAGACGCGTCAAGAACAGTACGACAACTATCTTACACAAGATGACCACGGTATGGTCCTTCAGGGCATGGTTAAAGATCAAGAGGGCAATGTATTTTACATTGTAAAAAACTCTTGGGGTGATATTCCAAACGATTTCCGTCCAGGTTACCTATATGCTTCTGAAGCTTATGTGCGCCTAAAGACAATAAGTGTCATGATGCATGAGGATTCGTTACAGAAATCCACTAAGAAGAAATTGAATTTGTAATTAGACTACCGTATCTAATACTGAGCCGCTTACCCTTGGGTGAGCGGCTTTTTTTGTACCCTTTGGGATACGGAATGAACCACTAAGGCTATGACTGTTCCCAATACTGCACCCGCCATCACATCTGTGACCCAATGCGCCATGAGATAAACTCTTGAAACCGCCACGGCAATGGCGCAGAACGCGGCGAAAACCTGAATGGCAGGACGGCGCCAGTGTAAAGCAATGAGGGCAAAAAATACAAACGCTGTGGTTGTATGACCGCTTGGAAAGGCAAATTGTAGCGGAAGGTCTAGATCTGTTACCAATAGTGTTTGGCTCCACTCAATGACCCCCATCGGACGCGGTGATGGAGCAAATACTAGCTTCTTTAAACATTGGACCAACACACTGGATAAAATTCCGGCTGCGACAAACTCTCCTGCACGCCACCACGCTTTCTGCAGGGCGTAGGCGATGATCACCAACACAAACATAGGTCCTTCGCCCCAGCCGGTGATAAAACCCATCAACGTATAGCCTCGTGGGGAATACCAAGCCTTATGCAAGGCTAATTGGGCCTCGACCTTGTCCGGAAAAAAGGATAAAAAAATCCCGCAGACCATAACAAACAGGACTGCGGGTATGCTGAAATACGGAACGTTCTTCATTAAGCGCCGATAATGTGCTGCAATTCGTGAATTTGACTTTCCCAAAGCAGCTTCGATTCGTCAACTTCATCAGCTTCAGCGAAGTCCGTTACAATGATTGACGTATCATTCGTCAAAGCATCAACTTCAATTCTGAACTCAAAATAGGTATCTAAACCGTCCTCTTCGTCGTTCAGCCAACGGAAACGAACCATTTTATCCGATTGTTTCTTCAATAGTCGAGCCTGTTCTTCTGAACCGTCCCAGAAAAATGTGAAGAGTTCTGTTCTTGAGTTAACATCGTCACAAAACCATTCGCTCAATCCTGAAGGCGTACTCAAAAATGGGAACAACATTTTCGGTGAAGCGCGAAGGGGAAACTCTAACTCAAATTTTATTTTATCCATGGTGGTACTTTACTAATTCATGCAATATAATAAGTCATATGAAATAAGCAACACTTTGTGCAAAAACCCTTGAAAAAACTAAAGTTCTGACATATTCTCTATCTTCAACTCGCTAATATGAATGCTATGCAACCTAATGCTTCTATATTTCGTCAGCCCATCATATGGGTCGCAGCCCTAGGGTACTTTGTTGATATCTACGACTTACTACTTTTCAGTATTATTCGCATCCCTTCGCTAACAGATTTGGGTGTCGCCGATTTAAGTGAAGTAGGTATGCTTATTCTAAATACGCAAATGTTCGGCTTGTTACTGGGGGGTATTTTATGGGGCGTGCTTGGTGATAAATTGGGCCGAACTAAGGTGCTTTTCTATTCCATTGCGCTGTACTCGCTTGGGAATATCGCAAATGGGTTTGTAACAAATGGGACGCAATATGCTTGGATCCGATTTTTTGCGGGTATTGGTCTCGCTGGAGAATTGGGTGCCGGTATAACGCTGGTTTCAGAACTTTTACCAAAAGAGAAACGTGGAATAGGCACCTCCCTCGTTGCGGGTGTAGGACTGACCGGTGCGGTTTTAGCCTTCTTCATTGCCCAGTGGTTCGATTGGAGAACCTGTTACTTCATTGGTGGTGGATTA
>Ga0209306_1000138_pt1 | contig 40777 bp, 19 predicted proteins | sample COGITO_mtgs_1103_3_FD_184793 | JGI IMG/M metagenome (GOLD analysis project Ga0209306, IMG submission 184793) | Pelagic marine microbial communities from North Sea - COGITO_mtgs_110328 (SPAdes) (version 2) | ecosystem: Environmental > Aquatic > Marine > Epipelagic ... | reverse complement strand
AACAAAGAACAGGTATGCATACTACAGTAGTAGTAGTAGTAGTAGTAGTAGTAGTAGTAGTATCATTAGTATCATCAGTATCATTATTCAAGGGAAATGCCAAACCCAAGGTTTATAGGTTGACTCTCCAACTTCCAAGGCGCTTGGCTCAACTGAAACTGACTGGCGCCTTCGGACGCTCTCGCGAGAAGGAGGTCTTGGTCCAGAAAAGTCGAGGTTTCTTCCGGGTACCAGACGCCGTAGGAACTCTCTCCTTCCAACATGGCCAATGCGAACGCGGCGACGCTTTGACCGACGCACTCGCTCAGCTTGTTGTGCGTGAATAAACTCGTGCTAATCTTACCGTCTTTCAGTTTACAGTCGATCTTTATGCTCATCTTCTCTCCAACCGCGGCGTCGACGAGTTTCACGAGAGGCATCAACGCCGAAGCGACTTGTTGGATCAACTCCTTGTTTTTTAAAACATCAGACGGTAATAATCGAGCCATGGCGACCATGGCCGTGTTCCAAATTCCAGGACTCGTTCCAAAACGAGCTTTGATGGTCGGCACGTTGAATATTTTGTGTGTGCTTTCGACTTCAGGCAAGTTGTAGAGGAAAATTTCGCGTTTTCCAACGCCTTTACCGAAATCGACAACTTTCCGCGAACTCGCCGCTTCCATTCGAACTTCGTTCCCGTTTTCGTATATCGTGACTTCTTCGCCGCACAAGAGGAAACTGGTTGCTAATATCGTGCTGCCTACGCCACCGGAGCCGGCGGTGAAATAGTTATACAATAAGTACTCGATTTCGTCTTTCTCTTCTTGCGATGAGGACGATGATTCTGCTGCTTCGTCTTCGTCGTTTCTCTCCCGGGCAATCTTGGCATCCCTCAGTTGGTTCTCGATCGCTTTCGCAGCCATGATATTCGAGACGCCCGGGTAGATGCCACCGCTCGTGATTGCGGTGACTTTACTCGCCTTTGCTTTGGCGTCCAAACTCTTCGCGTTTTTCGCGTACGACCCGTCGTCGCACACGTCCAAGTAGTTTGGTACGCTCAGGTTGATGCACGCCTCTAAAATGTTGCACGTCTTCACTGTTTGGAACGGTCCCGCGGTGTTGATGACTAAGTCAGCGCCTTTAATGGCACTTTCGATGGATTGGATATCGGAGACGTCCACTTCCCGGAACGTCGTCGTTTTAGACCGTAATCCAGGATATCTCGAAACTGTTTCCTCGAACGACGCTTTGTTTCTAGAGGCTAGAACTATTTTCGAAGACGGGGAGGATTCGGAGAGAGCTTTCTGAATCGCATTCGCAGAGCTCGAACCGACTCGACCGGTGCCTCCGATGATGACAATCGTTTTGTCTCCTTCTAAGGAAGAAGATACGGACACCGATGATTTTTGCAATCGCCGTCCCGACGAAGACACGAGCTGTTGACGGTTGTTATTGTCGCGAAAAACACATCGGTTACACTGATATCTTCGTAACGAAGGGGGCAACGAGAAGGATGAGGTCGTGACAGTCGCGCTCATACTGTGTGTTCGATTTTGGGCAAGCGCTTTTTTTGTGCCGTGATGAGGTACATTTACTTCCTCTCGAAAGGTGGAAAACGAGAAGTTCCTCTATATTATATAGAAATAATTCGAGCAAGAAGTTTATGTAATTATATTGATGTGAATTACAATATATAAATATTTATTACTATAGATTTAGGTACGATAATTAAATATTCTTGAATTAATTTTTTTTTTAGTTTCTCTTTCCTATTAAATCACATATATGTCCAACAATCCGTAGATTATAGCCTATATTATAGATACAAAATAATCGATTGTGAAATACGCTGGATTTTTCCAATATAGATACAATGAATGTCGTATCAGGGATATTCTCTTTTTTATTATTTCCGAATAATTTTATATTTCGCGTGAATCAGACAATTTCCCGAATATTATTACGTATATATTGTTATTATTAAATATTGTGCCAGTATATATTGAAAATATTGTAAGAAATTAGAAAAATCGGGGCAAGAGTTAATTCTGATTTTTTATTTTTGTATTTAATTTTTTTGGAGCAGAAAAATTCTTTTGGAGCGACAAAAAAAACGCTTCAAAACGGAAAACGAAGAAGAACAAGAACAAGAACAAGAAGAGAACGAGAAACAGCATCGAGACGTTAAATCTATCTCGTTCAATTCGTATTGTTGTTGAGGCAGTAGTAGTATCCATACGCAGTGAGTGAGTGGGAAAAGAATACGTAGAGGAGTAAACTTCTTTCTGATTTGATTATATCGATTGCATTGCAACAACAGACGACATGTTCGTGGAAAAAGGATCTGAGACCGAACAACGCCTCGTCTCTCCTTCGACGACAAAACCATTAAACTTGATCAAACTAAACCATTTCAAAACGAAAGCGAGCGCGCACTTAAAAGATGGCAATTACATCGCCGCGTACGAAACGTACTCGATGTGCATCGATATGGTTTTAGAGTCATCGTCGTCGTCGTCTTCACAAAAAAAAAGGAACAAAGACGAAACGCTCGTCCTCGAGTCTCTCTACTGCAACCGATCGCTGACGTATGAGAAAGCTGGGAAATATACGCTCGCGTTAGAAGACGCATTAAAATGTAGAGATACGAATTCAAAAGCTAAATGGCGTGCGGCTATGGCGTTGAAAGGATTGAATCGTTTCCCAGACGCTTTAGACTGTTTTCGTGAAAGCTACCGGTTACTTCCAGCGAGCGAACAGCCTTCTTACTTTGGCGAGTACAATAAGGTCATTTGCAACGTAACCAAACGATTGACGCGAGAGGATTTAGGGAGATATGTCATGAAAGAAGTCAATGCAGTGTGCTTACCGCCGAGACTGGAGACGGTGACCAAATTGGAGCAAGAAGAAGCGATGTTCCGCGCGATTCGAGAGGAACACTCGCAAAACCGAAAGCCGGGCGACTATTACACCTACGTCGCAAAGTGGGTTCTCAAACCAATGTCGCTCTCCATGGCGTACATTCAACGTTCGCAGATGTTTTACAAGGCGAATTGCTTCAAACAAGCGAGATTGGATGCGGCCATGGCGATTGAAAATTGCAAAGGTGGGGTGAGTAGAAAAGAAAGTATGAAGGAGTCGGAAAAGGAGACAAAGAAAGAAGAGAAGAAGGAGGAAGAAGAAGAAGAAGGAAAAGAAGACGAATATAACATGTCGTACAAAGAGGCCTCAATATACGTCAAATACAACGACAGATCTTTAAAAGTCGAACCGTTCGCGTGGTATCTTCTCGGTAAAGGCTTCCAAGGCGAACCCGGCTTTTCGAAAGAAGACTTTGTTCCAGATCACAACGCCGCCGGGAAGTGCTTCGCCCGGGCCCAACACCTCGACCCCGATAACGAAATGTATCGAAACGCATTCCGAGCGATGACGTCGAATTTAGATAACGCGGAAATGTCCGCCGTGTTGAACGACAAGCACGAACAATACGAGACGTCTGAATTTGGTATCGTGGATTACGATTCAAATACAGACGGAGACGTTTATCTCGGGCACGGGAAAGTCACGTTCGAGTGCGTCAACGCAAAGCTGATGATGTTCACTACGGCTTCACGTTTCCAGTTGAGAGAGTACATCTCGAAGAGTGCAAACATCGAGTTGAAGAAAGTCTTGATCGAAAGCGTGAAATTGGTCTCATCATCGTCCACAAAAGAAGACGAAAACAAGGAAAATAAAGCGTTTTCTCCTTCTTCCTCGACGTCTCTTTGCGTCGAGTTTCAAATGGATTTCGCCAACGATAACGAGCATGCGAAAAAATACATGAACGCCATAGACAAAGAGCAGAAGATCGTTCTAAAAACGCTCGGTTTAGGTAAGTTTTCTTTCGTCGGCATCGAGTTTGTTGCTGCAAAGACGCTCTCGTTCAAAGGCTACGGGTTCGGCAGAATTTTACAAGAGGAGATATCGGCCGGAAAAGAAATAGTCGTCGCGCAACGACCATCCAAAGCGATCGATTTGCCGTACCAAAACTATAAACTCACTCACAGCGACGGGACACCGATTGAGCGCGTGGAGAAACACGCGTTCGGGATGACTGAAATCCATTACGACAAAGGTCACATGGGACGAAACAAAGAAAATGTATGGGTGTCCTTGATGGATGATTCCATCCGTTGGCGCCAATCGAGTTCGGAAGTCAAAGTCATCGTAAACACAGTCCCAAAAGATCGATACACGAAACACCACCTTGATGTCTCCATCAAAACAAAGTCGTTAAAAATCACCGATCGCGATACCAAAGAGGTGTACGTATCTGGCGAGCTCGAATACCACGTCCTCCCGGAAAGTTCTTCCTGGTACCACTTACAAGGTGACGGTGAAGACGGCTTTGTTTTCTTACTCGAGAAAGCAAACTTAAAATTACTCTCGAAGGCAGACGATTGCGAACACGCGGACATGTGGTGGGATCGTCTGTTTTCCGCGCACTGCAAGATTGCTTTCGACGACTACGACAAAGACTACTCAGACTTACCGGCGCCAATCATGAACACTCACCTGGCGTTCGAGCATTCCAAACAATCCGTCTCACACATCGAATTTGAAGAAACAAAAGAACGTGACTCGTGTCAAGCGAAAGATGACATTCGCAAACGCGAGCGACAGGAGCGTTTGAACGTCTTGCGCGGCGGCGGCGCGTACAAGAGTTGGGTTCGCCTCGAACGCGAGTCGCCGTCGAACGATCCTTTGAGAACAGATAAGAAGAAACCAGGTGGAGGTGACCGAGACGCCGAGTTGTTCGATTAAGTCGTCGTCGAGTGATGATGATGATGATCAAACTAATACTATGCACACATTATTAAAAGTACTCACTCAATCACTTGGTTCCTTTTCGTGTTTTTCACTCTTCCTCGCACTCTTTGGTTTTCATTTTATTTCACACAGGCGTATTTTTTTCCTCATTTTTTTCTCGTAGTAGAGTAGTAGCAGTAATACAATAAAGATAATGGAAGAAGTCGATGAGAAGAAGGAAGAAGACGAAAAACCTTCAAACGAAGTTGCCGTCGCCGCCGATAAGGCCGTTCCAACGAAGGAGACAAAAGCGCTCCCGAAAGCTTTGCTCGAACGACTGAAAAAGAAAGGCATCGTCCCCGCCGTCGTCGTCCCCAAAGAAGAAGACAAAGAAGAAAAGAATGATGAGGAAGAGAACGTTCCACCTCCTCCTCTTCCAAAAGGATGGCGAGAAGGGAAGAGCGAAGACTACGACAATCACGCGTACTATTACAACGCAAAGTTGAACATATCTCGCTGGACGAGACCAAAAGAGAAGAAGACAAAGAAGGAGAAAGAAAAAGTGCCACCATTTTATTGGAAGACGACTGTCGATAAGAAAACAAAGCGGGAGTACTATTACAACGAGAAGACGAACTATTGCACGTGGGTGATGCCGGAAGATCCAGCGATAGTTGCTAAAATGATTCGATGCGCCAACTGCGGAGGGTTCGGGCAAGGTTTAGTCAAAGAGCACGGTTTTTGTAACCGCTGCGCGAGAGAGTTACGAGTGAGGAAGAAACCGCCGCCGACGAAACAGCGAGGTGGAGGGCAGAAAAAGACGTTGGTTTTGTAATGTACTATACGATAGCGATGGATAGATGTAGGATGTAAAAGTAGTTTACAGTGTAATATGCGGCAAATTAGCTAAATGAAAACAACGACGAACACGTCGAGACGGTATAAAATTTTTCCTTTCATTCCTCTTCGTGGTCTTCATCATCCTCATCGTAATCCTCTTCATCCTCGTCGCTTGGTATGAATATAAACTCTGTGTTGATCAATTGCGATAAAAGCTCCACGCTTTCCTTCTCTTTCAACGGTTTCCCGATGAACTCGAGCTCGCCTTCGTTCGCTAAAGTATACGCTATCGCTTTTCCTTCGTCCGTTTTCATCGTCCACGAAATCCCACCAGCAAAGAATAACAACCCGCTGTCGTCGTCGTCGTCGTTGTCCATGGAATTATCGTTTACGCTATCGATGAATGCGAACCGCACGCCTTCGTTTCTTTGCAGAAACCCAGCTTCTTCCCAGGCGTCGTAATCAATCTCTCTTTTATTCGCGCCGAGTTGTTCTAGAAATCCTTTTTCGTCGAATAACGCGATGGACTCCCCGAACCGTTTTGCCGTGGCATGTTTCCCCATCCAAACCGCAACATCCCTCTCTGATTTTGGTTCCGCTTTCTTCAAAACGTCCCAGGCGTGCGATATGGCATCTTTATCGATGGCTCCAGACTTTCCCAATTCCGCCGGTTTCATCCACGGGTCTCTCCATCGAACGTCTTTATACTTGCTCGATTCTTGTTGCGCGTACGACCAAATCATCTCCTCGTGCATGGGCGCTAAAAAGCCTAAACTTAACGTCACTGAACACGCTCCTTTTTCGTGCGGTTTCCCCAGCCCATGGTGCGCGATTTTCGGCGGTAAGTATAAAATGTCCCCCGGTTTCAACAAAAAGCTATCGTCCGCGACAAACTCTTTCAAAATACGAACGTCTTGGTTCGGAACGAACGACTCGTCTTTATCCGGCCAATACGCCTCGTTATCCGCAACGGACCAAAGTTTATCTCCTATGGCTTGTATTAAAAACACGTCGAAATTATCCGAGTGCGCGCCTACGCCTCCGTCCTCTGGCGAGACGGACGCTTGAATATCCGAAATTCTCCACCGCGGAAACTGCGGAAACAAATCCGTGATGATGCTATTCATCGCCGGTATTTTCGAGTCTAACTCATTAATCACCAAGCTCCAAGCTTGGTCGTCCGGTAACGTCTGCAACACTTCCTCCGGAAACGGTCCAACTTCCAACGTCCATTTTTTATCCTCCTCTCGCACTCGCATCAGACGAGAACTGAATTCGTCTTCGCACGCCAGGCCGGCGAGTTCATTCGTATCTAACGGACACTTAAAGTTCGGAATCGCGTCTCTCATCAGAAGGGGTTTCTTCTGCCAAAACTCTCTAAAGAATGTCTCCGCTTTCTCTTCGTCCAAGGGCATGGACGTTGTCTCCCACACTTCAACTTTTAGATTCGCTCTCACACTCTTCGAAAAATGCATTCTTCTTTTCGTTCGTGTTTTCTTTTTGGCGGCAGACAACGAATCCCCCCCTGATTTTAACTGCTGCTTTCCGGTTCTTCTTCTGGTGCAATAGCAGCAGTTCATCTTCTTCACTTGAGTCGCCGCCTTTGTTTTCATAAAAGTCGTCGTCGTCGTCGTCGTTTTCATAAAAGTCGTCATTGATGACAAAGCTCAGGAGGTTTAACTTTGGGGGTCGTTAAAGTTAAAATTCTCCTTTTCTTTGACGAAAGAAAGAAAGAAAGAAAGAAAGTTTTGCAAAAGTTTTTTCTTCCTTCTTTTGACGACCGAAGAAATTTTCAGAGGAGCAGTTTCAGGTCTCAGCCTTCAACAACAACAAACTTTAAACAAACGAAAACACAAACGAAAACAACTTTCAGCTGCATTAGTAGTCCACGACTCGTTATATATATTTAAAAATGATGGACGTCGACGATCAGCAACACCACGCACACGTCCAAGCGAAGAAGAAAGAACCGTGGGTGGATAAATACCGACCGAAGAAAGTCTCGGACGTGGCGTACCAAACTGAAGTCGTCTCCGCGTTAGAGAAAGCGATGGAGACGCACAATTTACCGCACATGTTATTCTACGGCCCGCCTGGAACGGGGAAAACGACCTGCGCGTTGGCTATTTGTAAACAACTGTACGGACCAGAGTTGGGGAAAAAAAGAGTGCTGGAACTAAACGCCTCGGACGAACGAGGGATCTCGGTCGTGAGAGGGAAAATTAAATCGTTCGCGTCGACGACGGTAGGCGAAGGAGTGCCGGGATACCCGTGTCCGCCGTATAAGATTCTGATTTTAGACGAAGCGGATTCGATGACGAACGACGCGCAGTCGGCGCTGCGACGAATGATGGAAACGTACTCCAGAGTGACGCGATTTTTCATCCTGTGTAACTACGTGAGCAAAATTATAGACCCGATTTCTTCTCGATGCGCAAAGTTTCGATTTAAATCGTTAGATGGAGGGACAATGCACGAGAGAATAAACTTTATCGCGAAAGGAGAAAATTTACAGTTGGCGGAAGGGACGTTGCAAGCGTTGGAACACGTATCCGCGGGGGATATGCGTAAAGCGATTACTCTTTTACAATCCGCGGCGTCCTTGTTTGGATCAGAACTTACTGGAGATCGCATTCGCGAAGTTGCCGGTGTGATTCCGGATGAGAAAATCGAAGAGTTGTTGCAACTCTGCGTGGCCGGGGATTCTCAAAAATCGCAGGCGTTAGCGGAGGATATTTTGAAAGACGGGTTTCCTTGTTTGCAAATCTTAGAGCAGTTTGGGTACTATTTGGCTGATAGTGACTTGCTCGAGGACGAGATGAAAGCTGAAATTTGCTTGAAGCTAGGCGAAGTGGAGAAGAAATTGGTAGACGGGGCGGACGAGTGGCTGCAGTTGTCGCATTGTATCTCAATTGCGACGATTGTCTGCTCGACGAAACCAGAAAAGTAATAATAATAATGCTACGCTCTTGTACCTAGTATATAGCTACTTCTATATCTATTCTAATCTACCAGCAATAATGCATATAAAGCGCGTTTCTTCAACACGTCGATTCGGCGGAGTCTTTCTCCTTTGTGCACAAAGTCACCACGTTCGCGTCGACCAACGCTCTCAAAATATCCCCTTCCATCTTAAAGTTATGGTGCGGATGCGCCAACAAACGCTCTGAATCCGCATACTTCTTGAAATAGTGATATCGCAACCCTTCCGCTTTCATATCGTTCGTCTTTCTCGAGTCATCCAAGGAAAATCCGTACACGGAAACTCTTTTGCACAAGTTCAACAATAAATACACGCCTAGAAGGCCCGAAGACGGCGTTAATTCTTCCTCGCTATATTTTGCACGATTCTTCTCAAAATCTCTGAATCCAATCAACGCCGTTCTCGCTCCAGAAACCACACGGGAGGACAATAACAACGGTTTCTTCATCTCGCTCCTTCTCTTCGCGACGGTTTGCGAAAAAGTTTCAAACTGTTTCGTCGTCGCTCTCGAGACGATAAACGTCACATTACTCGGCTCTTGCGCTAATAAATACCTCGCTAAATTACTCGTACCGCCTGGAACATCCGTATTCGAGACGCCGTCTTCATAATACACCGTCGTCCACTTGTTGTTCAACATCCTATACGTGACTTTCGAGCCGACGTATTTCTCGTAGCCTTTCACCGGCGCTTGGTTCACGCGCATCACCGCCTCGTGTTTATCGATCGATTTCCCAAACTGAGTGCGTTTTAATATCCCAGAATTTCCAACTAATGCGCACGATTTGTGTATAATCTTCGGGCTTTGTTCTGGTAACACCCGATTGACTACATTTTGCGAAGCGAACGCGTCTTTTTCTCGTATTCTTTTGTGGTTCTCTTGGGAGATGAACAAATCGTCTTCGTCGAAGACAAAGTCGCGCAAATACGGTTTCTCCTCCGCTTTCTCCTCCACCGATACTCGCCAGTCTTCGTCGTCTTCGTTCTCCTCCACGTCATCGTACACGGAAGTTCCACTTCCACTCTTACTACTACTTTCCACAAAGTCGGATTCGTCGATATCGTAAACGTCTAAATCGCTCAACTGATACGAGGCTTCACCGGTTGGCATTCGATTGGAAACGCGAATCAACGCGGTGAACCAGAATGAAATCGCGGAGAGAAGGATTATCAAAACGTAGTATTTCTTTTGTTTCCGTCTTTTTAAGCCGCCTCCATCGCTGCTGCGACGCAGCAGCTCCGGCATTCTTCGAGAATGTTTCTCGTCGTAAAAAGGAGAGAAATGACGATTTTCAAAAAACGAGAGTAAAAACGGTTGTGGCGTGTCACACATGTGTGTCTGTAAGAGTGTAACGGAGGTTAATACTAAAATACAATAACAATCTCATCACCGTCTTCTTCTTTGCTCTTCTTTCTCCTTCTTGGAATAGAACACGGTCCAATACGACTTCGTTGGATTGACGCCAAACCTGGCGCTTTCGTCGGCGAACCAATAGACCCAGCTTCGTACGCGCTCGTTATTTTTCAAGTCGATAAACTTTGGTATCGCGTCTAGGTCCATGAAGTGCGGATGTTCGTATATAAATACCACGGAAGTACAAATTAACGCGAGTAACATGTACAACGTGGACACAGAGAAGAACATGGACATGCAAAATAAAATGGCTCGTAAATCGGCGTAAAATATTTGAATGTCTTCGCCAAAGAGGTACGTGCACATCATGCAGTTGAATCCTAATATAGCCGATTGCCAAGTCATTCGATATCCGACATTCCAACACCACGTTTTATAATAACATCCTTTACACGAAGGGCTCAAAGTTGCAAACAAATAGTTCGCTCTGTACGCGATTAAGGTGTCCAATTGAATTCGTCCCAGAACTGGTTTGTGATCCATCGCCGACGCCTCTTTCGCCATCTCGTGTTCGACAATTTGCGAGGAAAATTCGTGCAATACATGGGGATCGCCGTGATAATACCCATCTTTATGCGTCAACGAACAGCATATAGGGCACGTGCCTCGCACTGGATTATTCGTGAATGGACACTTCATCGCGTTGAAGTTTACGAGTACTTCCTCCTCTTCGGTTCTTTGGAACAAACTTTTCATGTTCCTCCACGGTCTCTTATCGAAACTCGATCGGATCTTACCGTATTTGTCCGTATCGAGAAGAATGTACGCGAACGCGCAAACTAAGAGCATTAAACCAGCCACGCCTGTGGTGAAGTAAACTGTGCGTTTTCGTAAACGGGCGTTTTTGAAAGAAGGAGAAGAAAGAGAGAAGTCAGCAGCACAAACACCAAGACGCGAAACGCAAACAGAAGAGAGATAAAAAGACGAACGACGCACTTCCAAGTAAATACATGTACGTTGTTTTCTGAGAAAGCAGAACAATCCGCAAGAACAGGGTGCATCCGATGGGAATATACGCGCGCCATCGCATGCAGTTCGCGATACCGAACGGTTGGAAGGCAACTTGGAAGACAGTCATAATATTTTAAAACTTTGAGGAGTTGACCAAAAATGGTCTTACGATGTGACGAACATTTTCACATCCCAAAAAAGGAAAAACGAGGCAGAAGAACACACACGGGCGCATTTTATTTCTCTCCCTCTCTCTCTCTCTCTTATTTATTACAACAAAAACGAATTACTTCTTTGCATCCTCTTCTTCCCACGCCGGATTCTTCTTCATGATGACTACGTTTTCCAAATTCGAGGTGATTGGGATGTACTTGCCGCTTTCTAATTCGGCTCGGTCGCCCGAAGCTAGTAACACCGGCGTCGTGTGCGTCTGAAAGCCGGTGATTGTTTTTGGTCTACCAGCTTGGCCGACAACGTCGACAGCCTGGCCAACTCTCACGGGAATCGGTAAAGCTTTACCTTCCTCGTCGACACACATCAACATGCGCGGGACGGCTGCAGCGAAGAGATAATAAAGCATGTAATGATGCTTTCCTAAAATCGTGTGCTTCATGTCCAAACCGGCGAAGCAGGTGATCATCAAACCAGCCAGGGAGACGCTCGATTGCAAGGTTCTATCGGAATGCGTCGGGGATAAGGTGAGTAAACCTTTGCCCAAGTGCACTAACCCTTGCGAGACGCGGACTAAAAACAAAAGACTCGGTTCTTTGTAGTAGTAGCTCGTCAATTGTCGAAGCTGGTGCGCCAAACGCGCATTGTTCGTACCAGCGCCGACGATACCAAGCGCCAAGCAAGCAGATTGAGCGATTTCTTCCGAGTTATCGTGCGATAATCGACCTAATTGATCGGTGATTTCTAACTTCGGATCAGAAGTGTGCAACATGGCTAAACCGAGAGGAATAGCCAATTTCACCGAGTTGTCCCCGTACTGAATCAAGTGATCGTACGAACGGATCGCCATGTCGCGACCGAGGTCTTCACCCATGGCAATAATAGCAATGCCTAGGCACGCCACAGATTGCGCGTCTAATTTCCAACTGTCTTCTTCCGTCGATTCTTCTGTCGTTCTGTGTTCACCACATTTCGCAAGCAAGGCTTGTACTTTCAAGACGTTACCCGAGCAAGCGTAGGCGCAAACGTCGAGAACGACTTGGCAATACTCCGAAATGCGTTCCGGAAAAGTCTTCGCAACTTCTAACGTCGCTTCAACTTCTTGCTGTCTTTGCAAAAACATCAAGCCGAGACCTAAGCACATCAAGTGCGCGAAAGGATCTTCCAAATCTTTCTCCGGGCGAAGCATCAATGCTTGGACGATGGATTGAACGGACTCTTCGTGACACGTGCCGCAGTAAACTAAACCTAACGATAAAGCGGCAAACGCGCAAACATCCATTGGCGTGGATTCATCCGTTACAATTGGCGTCAAGAGTTCAGCCACTTCTTCCTTCTGGCAACCGGCGTACGCTAAACCCAAGCCCATGATTGCACCGATTCGAACGGACGAATTATCTTTGTTGACGGATTCGTAAAGCAGACCGTAAGCTGGATCGCAATCGTTTCTCACGTTCGTGTTGATCAAACCGACGGCGAGGAGACCACCAGCAACGACTAACGGCTCTTCGGAATACAAAAACGTATCCACTTGCGGTAAACCACCTTCGACGTCCCACAGCAACACAGATCCTAAACTCGCAGCTGCGGACATTTTGCCGTGGTCTTTGTTTTTGAAAATCCAGGAGACGTTGGAGGAAGAGCCGCCTTCGCCAGTCGTGCCTTCCGCGGATTGCGCGGTGAGCAACTTATCGTGACCGAAACCGGCGTTGACAAATGCGTTGACAAACGTCGCCGCTAAATTCGCGCGAGCACTATCTACAGCAGGCCCGGACGGCGCTCTGCCTTCAATCAAATGTGTTTTGTAAATATCCTCCGGTAACTTGGCTTCCATCACGTCCAAATCTCTCGCTAAAGTCAAGTAATTTTCGCAAAGCTTCGAGTTTGACATGATCAACGTCAACTCTTCCGCATCATCACCTTCTTGTTCGCACGGTCCTTCGTCTAATTTCAACGGGTGGCCGTGTCGAGCGAGAATGTAACAGAGCTGTTTCTTTTCTAACGGGTCCTTTGAAGCTAAAAATGTTTCTTCAATCGTACTTTGTACGCCAATCTTCAACGCCACTCGCATGGCGTCACACAATTTGTTCACTTTCATGAAAATTTTGTGCGCGGTGGACAAGACGATACCGTCTTCCGGTTCCGGCAAATAGCTCGAGCACGAGATCAAATACAAACACGTGCGCGAATAATTATTCTCCGTCACGTGGTCAATCAAATACTCCAACTTTTCCACTTCAATTAACAAATCCACTGCCTCAGGCTCGGCGTTGTGCGACATGTGAAATGGCACGATGTCTTTCACCAACTTCATCAAATCGTCAACCTCTTTATCTTTTGCGGTGACCCCTTCTTCTCCTTCTTCTAAGTCTGCGCGTCGATGGTACTCGATGCCGATTTCGCTCGCCAAGTTTCTCGCGTACTCATGGCCCCAAAATCCAACCTCTTCTCCGCTCCCTAACATCTTATACTTCAACGACTCCGGAATGACATTCTCTCCCGGGGAATCCGTCATGGATAAAACTGAGATAACATCCGCTAAAAGTTTCTTGTTTGTCGCGTCTTTGATGGTCGGGTACTGGTCTTTGAAAGTTTGCAAGTGAGGACGCAAGAATTTCAAAGGTTTCGGCACCGAAGTCATCGAACTGTTGTTTTGTAGGCACGAGGAAGATTGAGAGAAGAGTGAACAGCAGGTGAGTCATTAGTACGCGAGCTTGATGATGTGAGAACGAAAGAAGGAAAAGGAAAGAAAGAAGGAAAACTATAGAAAAGAAATCGTCGATCTCGTTATTCGTCGTACCTCGTCGCCGTTTTGATCTCCGTTCGCATGCTCTCCAACGCCAACTTCGCCACGCCCGCTTTGGAATCCATCACCCTTTGGACTAACAGTTCCAAGTTTGTTTTCAGCTGAAGATCTTCCTCGGATAATTCAATCTCCGGTTTCGCGTCTTTACCAGTCGTTTTCGTAGACTTCTTTTCATCATCATCATCAGATTTGTCTTTTCCATCGGTGGTGGACGATGGAACGACGACGTCTTTCTTTTTCTCACCCATGTTGATGATGAGATGAGAAGATGATCCTCTTTGCTCTTAAAACGGGTTTCACGAAGTAACAGAAACGTGTCTCTTCCTACTCGCAACAAGGGGGAGAAAAGTAGAAAAACGATATGAGCAGAATAGAGAAGAGTGCGTGCAAAAAGTTTGAAGATGATCTGATGATGGGTCTGTCCAGTTCGTCCAGAGTGTCCAAAAAAGCACTCAAAAAAACCAACAGGAAAAAGAACTTCGTTGCACTTCATATTATTATACACAACACGCTATTTACTTATTTGTCTCCATTCTCGTGCGAGGAATATTCTCTGGCTTGAGCTTTCGTGAGCTCTCGCAAAATCATCGTCGCGTAATTGCCAGCGCCGAGCTTGAAGGAGAGTTTCGCGGCGAGAAGTTTTCCTCCTTTCTTCTCTATTTTTTTGTCGCCGTCGTCGTCTTTGTCGGTATTTTTCATCTTCTTCTTGACGAAAGCGTCCATGTCCGTTTTCAGTAAATCTATTTTCGGATCATCGTATCGCATGAACTCGCATTCAAGATCTTTCGGTTTTAGAAAGAGTCTGCGATAATCGCCCGGGTACGATCGCATAGAAAATTCCATGATGGAATGTTTCGTGAGCTCTAAGTCTACGCCGTCTTTGTTCATGGCGAGCTCGTGAAACAGAGCTTTGCCGTCCAACGTTTTATCGTCTTCGCCGTCTGCTTTGGTTACTGCCCAAGAAGGGTAGATAACTGCGTGTCCAGGAACTGGTAAAACGACATCGGAGGGATCAAAAGCATTCTTCGAGACGTCTTCAGCTGTGACAAGCTTCACTTTCTTCAAATTTTCGCCGCGTTTGAGACCTTTATCATAGGCTTCGTCCGAATGTTTTTGAATCTCTTCCGCTGTTTTCCCGTTGTCTTCGTCGTCTATAATGGCGACTAAATCACCCTCTACGACTGTGTTGATTCCAAATTTTCGGACTCGTTCGCTCGCAACTTTATTCCATAAATAACTCTGGTACGCGTTAATATACATGCGCTTCATCTTGCTCGGAATGGCTGTTAGCTGTCCGCAGAAATCGTTTTCGCGGCCCTTCGCTGCTTGCACCTCTAATATCGCGCGTTCTATGTGCATAAATCTAGGAATCGTTCTCAAAGCTTCCTGCGCGTCTTTAGTTTCGAGATATTTCTCCTTTGCTTGCTTAATCTTCGTGGATTCTTTCATCTTTGGCTGTAATATAACATCTACAGCTTCCTTGAACTTACCATTTAAGAGCAACGCTCCAATTTTATGCGTCGTGCCGGTTGATGTCTCTGAAGCATCCTGCGCTGTCGACGATACGTTGCCAAATCGCTGAGCGCCGAAATAATTAATCGTTCCAGTTTCGCGCAAGGCGTTAATACCAGCTATTACAGTCTCTTTGAGCCGTTCATCTATGTTTCTAAGACAGATGATGAATGCGTTCCCCATCGATTTGCCGAAATACAGCGGTCTTTCGACGTAGGTGAAGTTACCAATCTTTATATCTTTACACGCTTTGTTCAAAGAAGCGAGTCGGTACGCTCGGTACTTATAAACTGATATTCTTTGCGTCGTAACTGCTCGCTTATCCTTCGTACCAGCTATTTGAAACCGTTTCGGGTTACATTTCAGAAGGTTGCCAAGTTGATTCAGTGCGTCTGTCGTATCTCTTCCCGATTTACACATCACGAACTGCAAAGTCGTCGGGAGATCTGCTGGCCATTTCGGTCGCGTATCTGGAGTGGCTTTCTTGTGCCGCTTGTTGCTTTTGCTTTTATTATCGTCGTCTCTCGCGCCTCTCTTCTTGCCTCCCCCCGAGGACGGGTGCACGCGAATGCATAAATTTTGCCCATTCGTCGCATTCGGATGTCCATTGTCTAGCGTCACAGAATCTGTATCGAGTTGAAACTGCCGAAAAAACGCGTGCAGTTGCTTTCTGTGTTCTTTATCTTTGGAGGGTGCTAATACTAATGGTTCAAGGATGCCAATTTTCCCCTCGCCGCCGTCGCCGCCGCCGTCTTCTAAAACTTGTAATAGGGGTTGAGTCCCTCGTCTCACCCCTGGTGTATTCAGAAACGCGCGCAACCGCTCCACGTCTTCCTCGCTCCCTGAAATCTTATTGAACTCTTCAAATATCTCTTCTTTGACCACGACGACGTTAGAACTCTCATTCGCGTCGCCGCCACCCCGATCATCGTCGTTATCATCTTCTTCGATGATTTTCGTCACCGTCGTGTTTTCCAACATCGCCTTCTCTTTCCTCTCCAACTCTCGATCGACGAGAGGTTCGAGTTCGGTCAACGAGCACACCTCGCCAGTTTCGGTTATTTCTTGGACGATGAAGTCGGAATTGAGCGTTTTAAATGTCGCCGGGAAACCCGAGAGGGTGTTCGCAAACAGTTCTAAACCGATTGCATGTTCCCCTTGTTGGATATTCTTCTGGTTGTTGTTTGCAAAAACAGTTGGAATCGACTTGGGAGACATTTTTGTGTTGTTTTTTGTGCGCGAAGAGCACGACAGAACAAACAGGAGCTGAATTTTAGGGTACTCGTACTTGCGTTCGTGAAGACAGCGTTGATATGATATGAAAAAAATTTACAACTCAAAAGTATCTACATCATCCTCTTCCAAAATGCCGTCGTCAAAGTCGAAATCCATCATACCACTCGCGTTCATGTTGTTACCGTAGGATTGATCGAGCATCATAAAGGTATCGACTTCGCGGTCGATGGCTTGGAAACCCATACCACCGTTGGAGGCGTTTGCGTTTGGCGGTAAAAAGTTGGCGCCGCCGTTGGCTTGGGCGTATTTTGCCGCAGCGGAAGCTAAGGTGGCGAGTAAACCCCACGAGGAAAACGCGTTTGAAGCACCGACGCCGGCAAATGCCAACGGACTTCTCGATGGCGTCGTTAATTTAACGGAGAAGATCTCACACGTCGAGACCAAGTCCAAAAGGACGTCGTCGGAAGTTTTGAGTTCGTCGCACAAACCTCTCTTCATGGCGTCTGGGCCAAACCAAGTTTCCCCGGTGGCAACTTCGTCGATGTTCAGCGACGGTCGATTGGTAGAAACGAAGCCTTTAAACAACGTTAAAACGTCCTCGATATCTTTTGTCGTCTTGATCAAATCTTCTTTGGTGATTTTCTTCGTTGGCGTGATAGTTCGCTTATATTTGCCTGCCGTAATAGTTGCGAACTCTATACCTTCGTTTTTCAAGCGTTCGTAGACATTCGGGACGTCGCTGATTACGCCAATACTACCCAAGACAGCAAATGGCGAGGCGACGATTTTATCAGCAACACAAGCCATCATATAACCGCCCGATGCGGCAACCTGTTCGACGCATATCGTGAGCGGTAAACCGGCGGCTTTAATTCTAGTTAACTGCGCGGCGGCTAAACCGTACCCAGTAACAGTACCACCTCCAGTGTTTAACCTCAAAATAACTTCGTCCCCTCGTTCCTTCTTAGCAGATCTCAACAAACCGGTAACTTCCTCTCTCAACTGCGCGGCTTGACTCGCTTGTACGTCGCCGAAAAAGTCGAGCACGAAGACGTGTTTCTTCGAAAGTTTATCCTTCGGTCCCGATACCTCGTCAACGTTATTCAACAGAAGGACGTCGCTGTTCGCTTGCCAACCAAACGTTTGATTAGGATCTTTCAATACGTCCTCGAGCGATTTTAATTTCGATTTCGGCACCGCTGCAGCAACCGCGGTTAAATACTTATCTTCGTTCAACATTCTCTCGGAAGCGATGCGACCGAGCTCTTTCGCCTGTTTCGACGGGTTTTCTTTGCCCATGCCGAATTTGTTCTTGATGTTGTTCATGATATCGCCGTCTTCTTTCGACGACGACGCAGCTTCGTCTTCCTTGGAAGACGAAGAGCTCGAAGACGAAGATTCTTTCTTTCTCGCGCCGAGTTCTAATGCGGTTTTTCGCGAGGATGCCGTGATGGCGTTCATTCGCGTCTTCAATCTGTCGTCGACTTCTTTCCATTTTTTTTGCGCCTCGAGAATGGCGTTGCGCTCTTCCGAGGATAACTTACCCAACGCGTCCGCGTATCTCTTCTCAAACCTCTGCTTGTTCTGTTGCCGCTTAGCGGACGTTTTCGAAACCGTCGCGGCCTCAAATTGTAACGCGTACGAATCCAATCGATCGTTCAACCGCTTGATGGATAAGTACGGTTGCGTTCGCGGCTTCTTTCCCATCTGCCCGCCTCTGAGAAATCCGAAAGGCGAGGACGACGACGACCCGTCTTCATTTCCACCGGAGGAAGACTTCCCTCTTCGAGCGCCGGAAATAATCATCAAAGCGACGATACCTACCGTGACGGCTGGGACCCCCCACGAGATTAACGTTTTCAGCGTATACATGGACAACTCGTGAAACTCTGGCGAACTGAACGCGTTCGAGACCGAGTCGAAGGCGCCAGCGGCGAACGCTTTCGGAGAAAAGACCAAAAAAGGTGCCACGGAAGCTGCTTGCATCATCATCAGTTTCTCGTTGTTGTCTTTAGAAGACGAACGGTCGTCGTCCTCGTCCCTTCCGTCTTTGGTATTGATGAGATTATTGGTGACGACGTTTCGATTTTTACACTGTTGGACGACTCTGCCTTTTCTTCGAGACAAAGAAGACGTCTTTCTTCTCCCGAAGCATTTTGAGAGAGAAGAAGAAGAAGTCAAAGAAGTCAAAGAAGAAATCATCTATAATCGAGTTTCAAAACTGAATGGAGTCGCTCGTTTATTATATATATACGCTTAAGACTTGTGCACTTGTGCGAGGAGCAGGTAATGGAGTTTTAAGGAAGAGAAAGAAAGAAAGAAAAAAAAGGTGACATAGGCACCAAAAACCTCTTCCTTTTCCAACCACCATAAAATTTAACAACCCGAAAAAGAAGAACAGATGACAGACTGACAGAAAAAGAAGAAGTTTTTTGCTCAAAATCCTCGAATCCTCTTCGTCAGTTTTAAAACGCTTTCTTTTCCCCTCCCTCAAACTACTGTGTTGTACGAATATCTCATCTCATCTCTCTTTTTATATTATATTTATTATATTCATTAGAGTTTAACGACAGAGAAGAGATGACGACGACGACGACGACGTTTAGGACGTCTTCTTTTTCAGCAGCAACAGCAGCAGCAGCAGCGGGAACGACGACTTGTTCTCGTCGTCCCTCGAGAAGATGCGGAAGAAACATTTCACCGACAACGAGGAGAAGATTAATCTCTTTTTCTTCTTCTGAAACGAAAGCGGCGTTAGCGGATCAACAACCGCAATCATCATCATCAGCAGCAAAGAAAACTTCATCACCGTTATCGTACGAGTTAGTCCAAGGCGCTCTGGTGAAATACACGGTGGAAGAGAAAAAAGGACCGCATCCACCGACGTGCGTTTTCCTCCACGGCATTCTCGGTTCTCGACGGAACTTGTTGTCTTTCGCGAAACGGATGGCGGAAGAGATGCCGAGTTGGCAATTTTTATTGGTGGATTTACGATGCCACGGACAAACGAACACGGAGAGCACGGAGAGTGGGGAGAGACGATTCGGGGAGGATAGCGTAGAAAGCGCGGCGAGAGATGTTATCGAGACGCTGCAGTCGCTAAAGTTTTACCCGCACATGTTGGTCGGGCACTCGTTCGGAGGGAAGGTGGCCATGTCTATGGTCCATCAGTTCTCGCAAGGCGAAAGGAATAAGGTCTTGCCGAGACCGGTTCAAGTGTGGGTGTTAGATACGGTCCCGGGAGATGCCTGGGCGAGGACAGGCGACCATCCGAAAGATACCATTAATTTTGTTCGAACTTTGGATACGCCGTTCGCGTCGAGGAAACATCTGGTGGATTCCTTGACTGGAGCCGGGTTTACCATCGAAGGCGCGCAGTGGATGACGACGAATTTAAAGCCCGCGAAAGATGGGAACAAAGGCGAATTAGATTGGGTGTTTGATTTAGACGGCATTAAAGATATGTATTCGAGTTACGAGGCGACGAATTTATGGCCGATGCTCGAAACGCAACCGAAAGGTTTAGAGGTAGATTTCGTTCGAGCGGAACGGTCGGCGTTCGTTTGGGCCGAGGAAGACGTGAACAGATTATTAAACACGGGAGCGAGAATACACTTCTTGGAAAATAGCAGTCACTGGGTCCACATCGACAATCCAAACTCGCTGTTGAACATCATGAAACCGAGCTTTGAGTCGTTCAATCGAAGACGATGATTTATTTATTTATATTAGATTTAGATTTTAGCGCATTCAAATAAATAGCACACATCATCATTACGTATCAAAACTATCCTCTCGTTTTTATTATCCACCTAAACGAATGCTATGGTCGTCCGCTTTCTCCTGCATTTCCAAATCGCCCACGTCAAACGTTTCCGTGTCGGCTTCGTCGCAACTTATACTCGTTCCGTCGTAGCTCACCTCGCACTCTTCGTTCAAATCTTTCACGTTGGTCACTCGATACGTCCCTTCCGCTAATCCTTCGCACACCAAACATCCTTCCTCCACGACTTCGCACTTTACCTCGCACCCTTTCTGTCTCTCCGTGTCGCACCTGGGCGCTAAAAACTCCTCCTCTTTATCGTCTCTCGATTTCTTCGTCCCTCCCCACCAGGCGGAGACTTCGTACGTCCCCGAGGGGATATCTTCGGAAATAATCGCCCCTTTCTCTGTAACCACGCAGTTGTAGCCTTCGTCAATTCGTGGTTTTTTATACTGAAATGCTGTTTCTCCTCCAGCAGCATTAGCGGAGACTTTCATCCTCGAGTGAAGAACGACAGAAGAATGCCGTTGTCCTGATTTACTGTTATTGGTATTCTTAGGGATCGTCGTCGCAAAATTTTGTTGTGATTGACTTTTTCTCATGAAAGAAAACTTTCCCCGCGTTGCTAAGCCGCTCGAGCGATGAGTGCTCGCAGTAGTACCCGCGCGCGCCACTGTTACCAATGACGCCATTATTTTATGCGTTTGTATTCTATTTAAAAACAATGAAGGGTTTGTCGTTCGTTTGTTGTGTTGAGAATTCGTCGTTTGTGATGAAAGACAGAAGAAGATGAAAAAAAAAATGTCAAGGCTGACTCATCATTTTTGTCAAAAAACATCATCAAAATGTCAAACATCAAACACTTTTAAACAACGACCAAAAATGTCTGCACAAAGAAAAAGAAAAATAATACCAAAATGGAAGCGGCGGAGAAGCGAGGCAAAGTGCGAGTGCTCGTCTGCGGCAACGCCGGGTCGGGGAAGACGACGTTATTGAGACACGTGAGAGACGAAGTGGACGTATCGACGACGATTCAGACGACGGTTCAGACGACGACTTCAACGACTTCAAAAACGACGAGCAAAAGCACAAGTGAAAATAAAAAGAACGAGACAAAAATGCTGAACTTACTGGTGGAAAACGTAGAAAGGACGATTGGATGCTCCGCGGACGTGAAATTGATATTCCACGAACACGCGAGGACGGAGCATTTCGTGGAATTGTGGGATGTTGGCGGTCACGACCAGTTTAAAGACGATCGAGCGGCGTTTTTTAGGGACATAAATGCTGTCATTTTAGTGCACGATGCCTCGCAGAAAAATAGCGCTTTGACGTTGGAAAGATGGGCGAGAGAAATTGCGCAACAAGGGACGTTTGTGGCACCGGATACGCACACACCAAATCCGTGGGTGACGAGTACGAGAGATCCGCACGTTATATACGGGTTTGGGGGGTTACCGGTGCCGTGTTTGGTGATTTCGAACAAGAGCGATAAAGCGTACGTTCTCGGGAAAGGGGACGTGGCCGGATTGAAAGCGAAGACGGCGTTTGGCGGATTTTTGAAGAAGATTGGCTTGAAATTACAGCCAATACTTCCGACGACGACGTCGAATAGTAATATTAGCGGTAGTAGCAACAACGCCATGGGACTCATTGACGAGGATTATAATGATTTAGTTTCCTCGCAAGGAGGTTCGCCGACGCTCGGATTTCGAAATTCTCATCATCATCGCCAAGGCTCGAGCGGGAATAATATGGATTACTTCTTAGACCCGAGAGTACCGAGAGGCGCGTTGGATAAAAGGCCAATACCAAGAGGTCTGAGGTGTTCTGCTTTACACGGACGGGTGGATCATTCCTCGTTCGACGCGTTCTTTAAAGAGATAATCGATCGGAGGTATTATTCAAACCTTTCGGTAAATCTATCGTCTGTGCCATCGACGCAAAATCAGGCGCCGGACTCTTCAAACTTGATCAGACGATCGCACGATTCTTTTGCCTTTAGCAACGATTTAGTTTAGAAATCTATAGAGAAGCTAGTACCTGAGTATTGTATATTATACAACTATTTATTAGATCTACTACTACTTTTTAACATGGAAGTTGCGCCGTGCAATCGATTCGTACGATGTGAGAGAGATTTTCACATCGAACTTACCCATAATTTCTCGCAAAGCTCGAGCGCACGTTGAATTTTCACCACTCGCGCTTGGAACGACGAGAGAATCGACGATTGTTTTCGCGTTAAACAAGAAGATTTCGCCTGTACTCTTCTCCTTCTTCTTCACATCCTCTTCTTCTTGAAGCGCAGAGCAGAGGGCGAAAGGGAAAAATCTCTTCCGGAAGTCCCACGATGAAGAAGAAACGATTTGTGCATAGATGAACCCTCTGTTCGTCTTACGACCGAAGCGCAAACAAAGAAGCATTAAGCAAGAGCACGCCTCGAATTCTCCACTTGTGCTCGCATCCTCACTGATTCTTTTGATCAAGTGACACGCGTCATCAATCAACCTCTTCTTAAATTCGGAAATCCTCTTGATGCGTCTGGCGCCCAATTTTTGCTTCTCAAAGAAGCCTTCCACTTCGCGAACGTCGAGCGCAAAGTGTAAAAGTTCATCTCGACGCAATCGTTTTGTATTCCAACGTGCGAGTGGTAAAACGAGATCGTCCAAACGTACTATTTCTACGCCGAGTAAGACGAGCCTAGATGCCAAGACAGGTAAGACGTCGTCTTCGCACCCTTCGCGAAGCGTCGTCGAGAATCTCACCATCGAGTCTTTTTCGACGTGTTTTGCCATATTGGCCGCAATCTGATACAATCCTTCCGTCGCGTGTTTCAAAGAGTCACTTTTAAGACTTGTGCGTCTCAGAAGCTCAATCAGAAGAGTTTCTGCAAAACTTGTCGCCGCGTTGATTTCAAGAGAACCGAGCCACATATGTTTCAATACATGCGTAGCGTCGGAGTCATTCTCGCATTTTTGATCGTGAAGCGCGAGCGCGGCGCGGAGAAGATCTACATCTTCACTCTTTGCTGCCGCTCGAACGGCATTAAGCACATTCACGTTATTGATGATGCTATTATGAGCGCATTCATAATCTGCAATAGTGCGGTTTACAATCTCGCCTCCGATGTGTTTCGCAGGCCGAGACGAGGCGAAGCGCACGACGGAGGCTACCAACTCTTTCTCTCCGTAATACCGGCGCAACAGAGATTGGTACGGACCATCACCGTTTGGTAATGGAATAATATTTCCGAGCGCTGCGAGAGCTTCGAGTGCGTTTGACTTCTTACGAAACTCTGCGTCTACGGCAAAGAGTGAATCGAGAAGTCTCAAGGAACACGCGCCGAAATTGTTGGTGGCGTCCACGCCAGCACTCTTATGTTGTTTCGAGACATCTCCTGCAGATAGTATGAGTGTTCGCGCCGAAATCGAAGAGAATCCCAACGCCAAAGATGCGATGTCGCCAACTCGACAATTCTTACCGCCGCCGCCGGCGGAAGAAGATGATATGCTTTCCAAAGTCTTGAGAAGTTTCCTGGCCAAATCCTGGCCTCTCCCGAAAAGTAACGGGCGAACGAAGAAGTTTGCATCGTCAACGAGAGAAGAAGAGGGCATTTTATGAACAGTACTCTGCTTTGGTGGAGACGGTAGCCAACACCACGACAAACTCGAGCCACCGAGTAACGCACTCGCGCCAAGTACAGCAGAGCATCTATCTTCAGAGCTACATTTGCGATGCGCATCCGTCGCGGTGACAATCAGGACGGTGACAATCTTCTCGCAAAGCGCGTTTTCCACGGGAATGCCTCTCTCCAATGCAAGACTCGCGAGGGCGCCTAAAGACATTAAGCTGAATGCCTGCTCTTCGACTAAAAATGTGCTTAAAGTTTCTTTTATAGCTCGACTTATGAGAGCATTGTTATCACCTTCTCCTTCCTTCACGACTCTCGCAAGAATTGGAAGCGCGCAAAGAAGAGCGCGACGCCATGACGATTCATCTTCCTTACCATCATTCTCTTCCAAGTACTCGATTGAATTCGCAAATAGTTTCAATGCGAGTTCATAGTCTCCCACCGCTTCAACAAAACTTGCTAATCGAACAAAGATATATTCGGGATGTTGCTCGTTGAAATCATTAAAAAATGTGCCTGCGCTGCTGTCTTCTTCGTCGCGAGTAACGCTTCGGAAAATAAGCTTTGAGCACCCTAGGCGCAAACATTTAGAAACTAAGATGCCGATTTCATCTCTCGCGCGCGTACTCACGGCATCGCTTTTGAACCCATCTACAATTTTGGTAGCAACGCGGGTCGTTTGTATGGCATCTGGCGATTGTAGCCGCTCACCTGTAATGCGCGAGAAAAATCCAGCGTCGAGAATACGTTCTCCTTTACTTTTCGAGTCATCTGCAGCTGCGTTGCTCCATGAAACCATCCACCGCTCCAAAAACTGCATCATCGTATTTTCAATAACGTATTCGTTCCACCACGCGTGCGAAAATTTATTTCTCCTCACGAATTCACAGAATTGCATTTCGTACGAATCGCCATCGAAGAGTAAAAGTAAAAGCAAAGGCGAAATGAGCTCATCGTCTTTCGATTTCGTGTTTTTTCGCAGCCGTTTCGCCGTTCCAATAGCGAGCCTATACAAGAACGGATCGGAAATTTCCATCAAAACTTTCTCTTCATCTTGATTTATGGAGCTGCCTCCGATGAGAGATATTCGCTTTTTCTGGGACGCGCGAGCACGTCTACTCACGGATTCAGATTCCAATTCAACAATCCGCGCAATCACCTTTGAAGCCGCTCTCACAACATCCTCATTTTCTTCCTCTATGAATGTGTTGACGAGACGTGTGAAAGCGAGGAAACTCGTTTTACTTTCCTCGCTTTCGTTATCGTCTTCTCCATCGTAAATATTAAGCAAATTCTTTACTTGTTTGATGTTGAATTCATTCAAGGAATTCCATGCTTCAATTCTGAGTGAATCGTCTGTTGTTTTTGATTCATCGAGCGCACAATCTATGAGAGCATTGACGACAAGAGAACCGGCCTCTGGTACGACATCAGCATCCTCGACTCCGTATTTTAAAAGTCGTAACCACCGTTTGGCGACTAAATTCGAATCTTTTGGCCGCGTTGGCATCTCTTTCGTTACTATTTTAAACGCAGGATAAAAATCCAAAGCTTCGGCTTGAAACAACACTTCGATTGTTTCCAATCCAATCGCTCGACAACACGAAGGTCTCTTCTGCTCAATACACGTCTGTATGGCGTTTGCAAACGTTTCTGCCGCTCTAAAAGGATCACCTTTTGAAACTTCCAACATAGCATTTGCCCCAGCTAACGTTTCTTCGAAGATATGACTCGCTATTGCGCGCTCGATAGCTTGTTGGAAGCGAAACGAAAGCTGACTCCCACTGGAAGGCGCAGAAATCCACGCTTCCGCTAATAAAACTAGATCTAATGCCAACGAACGTTCCTCGTCCTCCTCGTTATCTATGTGTTCAACAATAGGAAGTAGTGTTCGTAAAGCTGCGTTTGCACTCAGAGGATGGGACGCCGAAGACGCCGCAGCTTTCAATCCTCTCAAAGTCGCGAGCGCTACATCCTGCGCAGGCGGGGGAGAGACTAAAAAATTCTTTTCAATACTAGCCAACGCCAGAGAAACGATTGGAAGTCCTGAAATTGCAAGCTCAGGACTCTTCCTAAACCGTGTTCTAACTGAATCTAAAGCCGCATTTCGCACGCGAAGCGATATCGGTGAAAACATGCACGCGAGTGTGAACAAGGCGTCGTTCTCTTCGTTTCTCCGCAACGCATGCTCGAAGATACTCTCTTTTGTTTCCAAAGCCATCGTTTGGTTTGATTCTATCGCCTGACAAAGGTCGTGCAAGACAGAGCATTCAGTCAATGGATAAATATTATACATTTCAGAGATATCTGAAGCAAAAGAAGAAAAAGAACCTTGTTCTGCTGCGATATACGCCGTCTCGCTCTCGCCTAGGTGATTTTCTGAGAGCGTCGCCGAAAGTTCGAGCAAGTGCATCCGAAGGACATCCGGGTATGAACGAACGCACGTTTGAGTCAACGAAAACAAAGAAGATTGGTCCTCAATCGAAAGTTTCCCAACACAATTTGAGATCAAATCACACGCGGCGAGTGCGTTTGTTTTACTATCGCGACGCGATATGCGTAGTATTCGGTGCGTGTGGAAAGAAAGACTCACAACGTCTTCGCCTTTCTTCACGGCATCGCACAGTTGCGCCATTGCACCCAACTCAGCTCTCACAACGATCGCGTTTATTCTATCCTCTTCCTCTGTCTTCTTATTATTATCATTTACTTTCATTTCGCACCAATCTGCAATATCCGCGATGGCTTCGCTCACCCACGAGACATCCTCCGCGCTCGAACATTTATACCATGGCAAACACTTTGTCAATATCTCCAGCGCGGCAAAAGACCCGTCCCTGACGAGCGCAACTCGCGCTAATCCCGGAAGTAATGACGAAGACGTCGATGCCATCGCTCCACTCACATTCCTCTCCAAAATCGTTCGATAAAATAGCCTCTGGAACCGTTCGATGTCCTTTTCTTTCAAAGTCGCGTAATACAAGAACGTGCTGCATACGTGCGCCCCGCCGGATTTCATCGCTCGATACAGAGGCATGTAAGTGCTATCATCATAACCATCTTCCCCTCCTTTTGCGGTGGCAAAAGTACCGCTCCCATTGATGTTGTTGTTCGAAACGCAAATATCGTATATCCCTCTCACTAAAAACCTCCCTTTCGTCCCATCCGTCGTCGCTTCTAAAGCCGCGAGTAACTCGCTCGTAACGACTTCTTTATCGACGACATTGTGCTCGACCAAATCACACACGCGTCGAGATATTTCGTCCACCACGACTCTGCTCTCGTGTAAAAAACACCTTCTCAGGAGCGATTTCTCATCTCTCGATCGTATTCTCGTACCCTCCTCGTTCTCGTTCTCCTTCTTTATCTTCTTACTCTCGACGATACATTCCTGGCACAAGGCTCTGGTTCCAAATCGCAAAGCGCGTGCGTTTTCCCCGGCTGATTTCGTCAGTCTCTCGAATCGGTCGAGTATTTCCGAGAGAGACGAATTTGATACAGATGAAGATGAATGCATGATATCTTCTTCTTTTATTTCTTCGCGTTGCCGCCCCCGGAGTGTTTTCGTTTCATCGCTGCTCGTATATATCTAAGAAGAACAACTGTTTGTCGTCTTTTTGCTTTTTGCTTTGTGCGGTTTAGGTGAAAAATTCAAAAAAAATTCTTCTCACTTTTTTTCTCTCATCGAGGACGGGGCAGACGTTCTTTCGGGTCTTCTCGTGCTCTTCTCGTCTCCAAAACTACTACTCTATTACACGTTTCACCACCCTTCGGAGGGAGAGAGAGAGAAAGAGAGAGAGAGAGCGACTGAGAGAAGACGAAGAAGAAGAGAAAAAAGAGATATGATGTTCGCCACTCCGCCTAAAAAAAACAAGAAGAGCCTCCCGCAAATTTTGGTCGTTTCAGATACCGATGATGACGATGATGACGAAGGAGGAGGTCATCACAAAAAACCACAGGAGGAGAATGAAAAAGTTTATAATTATAAACCGTTGCACGACCCGTGCGCCCCGAACGCGTTAGTTTTGGTCACCGCTGAAGAGGCGAGAAAGAAATTAGACGATGAGAGTGGTTTTGGTGGGAGGGAGAAAAACAAAGTGCCTTGCGTGGCGGTCGTCATGGACCCGAACATTGCGAGAAAGTTACGAAAGCACCAAAAAGAAGGCGTTCGATGGATGTATCGGAAGTTGTTCGGGTTTGATGATGAAAATAAGAACAACAACAACAACAGCGAGATTAGCAGCAGTAGGAATAGTAATACCAATATTATCGAGAACTCTGGAGTGTTACTCGCGGACGATATGGGATTGGGCAAGACGTTGCAAGTGCTCGCGCTGGCGTGGACGGTGTTGAAACAGACGCCGTTTCCAACGTTGAAGAAACCGTTTAAACGAATTTTAGTCACTTGTCCAGCGACGTTAGTTGGGAATTGGGGGAATGAGAGTAAGAAATGGATCGGTAACGTTCGAGCGCAGTGCGTGACTGCGGACGGCGGCGCCGAGAACGTCGAACGGGCGTTTCAGAAATGGATCGAGACGAACGAAAACGTGGAAGAGAAACCAATGCAATCATCGTTTGATAGGTTTCCGATTTTGATCGCTTCTTACGAAACTATGAGGAAAATGGCTCTCAGAATACCGAATCACGCCAGACCAGATTTATTGTGTTGCGACGAGGCGCACAGATTGAAATCCGATTCGAATCAAACCGTAGACGCGTTGAAAGCGGTAAACGCGAAACATCGCGTGTTGATGACGGGAACACCGATTCAGAACAACTTGATGGAATTTGCGGCAATTTTAGACGTCGTGCAACCGCGCGCGAAAGCAATTTTTGGGTGGAACTCGTTGGAAGAGTTCAAGGAAATGTACGAGAGACCAATCATGGAAGCGAGAGCGAGCGAGGCGAACGCGGAGCAAAAGAAGAGAGGGAAAGAGTTGGAGGCTCAGTTGAGGAAAGTGACGAAAAAAAGAATCCTGAGGAGGAAAGCAGAGCTCGTATTGAAAGAGTATTTGGTGCCGAAAACGGAGTATTTGATGTTGTGCAACATGTCCGGGAAGCAGAAAAGATGTTACGAAGCTGGCTCAAACTATTTCAAAAAGAATACGAACAAGAACAACAACGCGTTGAGTGCGATTGGCATTTTGAGGCAGTGCGCGAATTCTGCAAAACACTGTTTAGATGCCATCGGTCGATCAACCGTGCTCGATAAGACGTTTTCGAATACCATTCGCGATGCAGCAGAGAAGAAAGAAGAAGAAGACGACGAAGGAGAAGAAGAATGTAGCGGCAAATTAAGCGCTCTTTGTTTGCTTTTGCAATCTTTGAAAGGTATAAACGAGAAAAATAGAAGCGTAAACAATGGCAATTACCAGCGCGTAGTGATTGTTTCTGGGTATTCCGATCAGTTAGACGACGCCGATAAGCTGTGCAAGCGCGAAGGATTAACGACGACTAGATTGGACGGTTCCGTTGACAAGGACAAGCGTTCCGAGATGGTTCGAAATTTCAACACCGGCAACGTAGATGTCATGTTACTTTCCGTCCGCGCCGGCGGCGCTGGTTTGAACTTGATTGGTGCAAATTGTTTGATATTGATGGATGCGAGTTGGAACCCCGCAGACGATAGACAAGCTATGGCGAGAGTATGGCGAGACGGACAACAGAAACCGGTGTTTGTGTATCGATTGGCGAGTTTAGGAACAGTGGAAGAACGCGTATTGTTGAGACAACTTGGGAAGGAATCACTGTTGATGGAAAAAAAAGAACGAGAAGAAAAAGAAGAAGAAGAAGAAGAAGAAGAAGAAGAAGAAGAAGAGTTTAGTTTAGAAAAGGAGGAAGTTGGAAAACTCGTGGAGTTTAAAAGAAACGGCCACAACGAGGAGTGGAAAGATGTGCGATCGAGGAAACAAAAGCACGAAGCGTTGATTACGAACTCTTTGGCGTTGATGGATTGCCAAAGTGAAGCGCGTCTCGTTCAGTGCGTCGTAAAAGCGAGTTGTACCGTACATGATGATGATGATACTGATGATGATGATACTGATGATGGTGAACGCGAAGGAGAGAATGTTGAAAAGAAGAAGAACAAGAAGAAGAAGAATAACTTTTACGTTCCACCGAAAAAAGAAACCACTGGGAACTCCGCGGCGACCAAACGCGTCGCGTTCGAAGACTTGATGAGAGCGACAACGGCGACGGTAAAAAAGAAGAAGAATAGTACTTATAGATGATGAAATATCGACGCGCACGTACCGCGCACGTACATATAATGCAAAAAAAAATTCGCTTAGCGAACACACGTTTCGATCGTGTGACCTTTGGGTTATGGGCCCAACGCGCTTCCGCTGCGCCAGTTCGCTTTTGTGTGCGTATCTCCTGTAGGGTTTAGTTGTACAAATATAAAGAACACAGTTCAAGCCCTAAATATTTTCTTTTTCCTAAATTTGCTTATTACAGTTAGCTTTTTTACTCGCTTTTTTCCGATTTAACCCGAATTGTATTCTTAACAACAACAACAACACACGAAGGAAGAGTTGTTCTCTCGTTGTTGTTATTGCGTGTCGCAAAAAGAACGAACTTACTTACCGAGAGACAGAGAAAGAGAGAAGAAGAAGGAACTTATATGATGGATACTACTAATACTGAGAAGAAGAAAAAAAGAAGAATCGTGATTAAAGTCGGCACGTCTTCTTTAATCAAAGCGGATACTGGAGTCATTCATCTCTCGCAACTGGCGAAAATATGCGAGCAGATAACCGAATTGCAGAAATCGAGCGAGTTCCAATGCGCGATCGTGACCTCGGGAGCAGTCGGCGCGGGGATGCTCCAGCTCGGCATCAAAGAAAAACCGAAAGAGTTACAAAAACGACAGGCGTTAGCGGCAATCGGTCAGGCGCATTTGATGCATTATTACGAAGACATGTTTGCCACTCTGGGAGTGAAAACCGCGCAAGTGTTATTGACGTTGGAAAATCTATCGCAGAAATCGCAATATAACAGAGCGATGAATACGTTTTCCTCCTTATTCGATTACGACGTGGTACCAATCGTGAATGAGAACGATACCGTCGCGGTCGAGGAGTTACGATTTGGCGATAACGATACGTTATCCGCGCACGTCGCTTCCTTGATATCTGCCGAGTATTTGTTTTTATTCACAGACGTGGACGGTTTATACACCTCGAATCCGATGAAAGATCCGAACGCGAAACGAATTCAGGTGGTAGATGATATAAACAAGTTGATGAGTGAAGTGGACGTGGCCAGCGGCGCTGGATCCGCGGGTGGGACCGGCGGGATGGTGACTAAACTTACAGCCGCGAGAATCGCGAGCGCAGCCGGGTGCAAAACAGTCATCGGGAAAAGCACAGACATGGAAAAGATTGTCGAGTGTGCATTAGGTTTAAACGGAGGAAAAGGAGGAGGAGAAGTGACCCCTTCTCTTAACAGTAAAGAATACACGTTATTTTTAGCCGCCGCGGATGCCGCTAAAGGCAAGAAACGATGGATGCTTTCCGTGCCGGTGAAGGATCGCGTGAGAGTGAACAAAGAAGGTGAGGAGGATATAAAATCAGGAGAACCGCTGTTGGTGAAAAACGTCTTAATAAGTGATAGCAATGGTACTAAGAGTAGCAGCAACAGCTATAAAGTTCAAGATTGCATAATCGTCGAGGATGAAGAAGGGAGAGAAATCGCGAGAGCGATTGTAAATTACAGCGCGGAGGATTTGGCCCATCATAATTTACGTGTTTCAGACGCCGAGGAAGAGTTTGTGCATTCGAGCAACTTGTGCGTCACGCATTTCAACGAAGAGTATAGATCAGTCTCCAGAAACAATTGAAAGCATAGATAGAGTTTAAAAGTAGTATAGCCGCCGAGGACAAAAAGATGCCGTGTTGTTAAAAAAAAAATTATATAAAGTGTCGTTTCCCTCACAACAAAATGTTTATTACTCTTCGTACTTCCAATACTAAGTGTTGTCCCCGCGAGGGGGGTGTTGATTCTTCGAGAAAAGGACGAACTTTGTCGCCGCATCATCATCATCAGCATCAGCAGCGACGACGACGAGAGAGACGTACGAATGTTACTGCTAATACGAGTGCTCATGTAAATGTTGATGTTGTTGTTGCTGTCAAGAATCGTAACAGAAGAAAAACAAGAAGAGGAGAGGAAGCGTTGAAGTTGGAATGCAGTCGGTGTGTTTTTAACCACCACCACCACCGGATGGGTGGAGTCTTTGCCGGTGCTTCGTCTTCTTCTTTCACTTCTCTCGCTTCTTCGTCTGGGAGAAACGAGGACGATGAATCAGAAGATGAAAAAGAAGAAGAAGAAGAAGAAGAAGGTAATAGTAGTAGTAGTAGTAGTAGTAGTAGTGATAGTGATAAGAGTAGTAAGGAGGAGAATAAACAACAGGAGAAGGATATCCTGGTACAACTCTCCCTCTCTCTGATTGATTTCTATCGCAACGAACTGTCTCCGTTTATGCCGAAAAGCTGTCGTTTTATACCGTCGTGTTCGAATTACGCGTTCGAGGCTTATACAAAGTACGGGGCCGCGAAAGGATTTATATTAACCGCGTGGAGGATAGCGAGGTGTAATCCGTTTGGGGGGAGAGGGTATGATCCACCGAGATGGCCTCCGAGTTTTACGCGAGGCGGCGACGGCGAGTAAGGTGAATTAGGTGATGTGTATGCTAAAATAATCTATACTACAAAACTATTGCGCTTCTATCTAAAATCATTTCTAGTATTATTATTCTAAAGAAGCTGGGAGCGAAGCGTGCTCGGGATCGAAATTCGCGCTCAACAAGATCCCCCAGGTCAAATCTGAAATCGGTTCTTCTTTCGTCCGCTTCAGGCTACCTTGCCAGAAAACAGGCTTCGCCGTCGTCGTCTTTGTTGCTGTTTCTTCCTCTCCTTCTTCTTTTTCTATTTTCTTCATTTCCGCGACTTTTGAAGCCGCAGAATAGTTCATTGCTACGCTCTTTAACATTTTCATGGCGATGTTTTCGTTTAATCCTTCGTTACGGTCGGTAAGTGTTTCCGGCGTCCTCGTCGTTGTCGTCTCATCCATGTTGTTGTTATTTCGTTTTTGTTGTCTTTCCATCGTTTCTAAAGCCAAGGCGTGAAACACACCCGTCTCTCCGTACAGAGATATGTCGTCTCGAACTGACGGAGAATACGTCGCAGCCGCGCAGAGCAAATGCAGAGCTCCTTCTGCGTTCCCGTGATGTGCTGATGAGTTTGCTATATCCCCTAAAAGAGTAATCGCGCACTCGGCGCAATCGTTTGGAACCAAAAAACCATCGAACAAAGGCTGCGCCAAGAGCTCACACGCCTGCTCGAGCGTTGTGACGCCACTAAACTCGTTCAAAAATTTATACATGCCCTTAAAATCACCAAAAGCATCATCGTCGTCGTCACCATCGCCACGTTTTTCAAAACCGTTTGAAGATTGCCCGAAAGCGCGCCTGGCACTTTTTTGCATTCCCGTGAGGCGATGATACTCGTCTTTATTTTCGTCGTTACTGTTCTGCTCTAGAGAATCGCGCGAGACAATAATGCAGTGTAAGGTGTCCTCAAGCACTGGTGAAACTAGTCGACAACCCTCGGCGAGCAACTGAAGCGCCACCATGGCTTCCTTTTTGCCGAAAGTACTTTTCTTCCTCTTTCGCTTAAGTTGCTCATCGTCTCTTCGTTTATGCTCAGGAGTCTCTCCATCTCTTCTGCCGTAGTCTTCATAACTTCCATTATCTTCTTCTTCTTCCTCTCCGTAGAATGCGTACAAGGCAATAGGTAATAATCCACAAAGCACGCACGCTAAAGTTTTTTTGCCGCCCCATATATCAGAAGCGCAGTATGGAGCTATTGATGCTAACGCAGTCGCTGCTGATCCTCTCGTCGCTGCTGCATTTTTCAGCGTCCCTTTCAGAAGCAAGGGCACAACATCTTGAAGAGATATTGCAGGTTTCGCCTGGTAACCGGCGCTTTTCCCACCGTTTGAGTTTGAGTCAGCATAGCGAGTTCGCAACGGTAGCGGCGCAGACGCCGCGTAGGTTGAAAAAGAAGCCGAAGAACCGAACGTATTCAATGGTGCAGACATCAGAGAAACAGTCACCAGTCGCACGGCAGCTTCGTAGATTTGTTCGTTAGTCGAGCGCAAACACGCGACGCCAAACCAGAATGTCTGAGGTGCGATGCGAACATACACAAACGGCGACTTCCTCAAAGCAACGAGTATAGACAAGGTAAATTTCATACCGAGTTGCATACGATGGGTGACCGTTCCGTCCTCAGATCCTCGGGGAGAAGATGATGGGGAATGAACATTTGACTTTTTCGGCGGGACCGTCGATCCAGACAAAAATTTCCCTTCCGACATAGCCGCCGAAGTACACATGATTCCCAGAAACGTTCTGAACTCTTCGTTATCGAGCGGGTGACGCAAAGCCCCGAGAATATCCATTGATGCTAACGCTAAAGTAAACGATTTTGCCTTCGATACCCAACGCAAAGCCTCACTCGACCATCTTTCCCTCGGCGAAGCCTCAAATACCATACAGTCTGGAAAGCGATGACAGAAGAGATCCAAATTTGAGTCATTCCAAGAACTCCCGGCCTCAAGCCCTCGACTTCCGACGAGCTTTTGTAACTTTTGAACTGTGACTAGAGCGCGTTGATCTTTGGCAGGAATTTTCGAGAGACTCTGATCATCATTCTCATAATTTTCGATGCGTCTTACCAGAGGTTGCCCAGCCAGCTTGTGCAGTAAATTAGCCAAAAGCTGCTGACAATGTGCACATACTAAAGCATTTCTCGAGGTTGCTATCGTAGCTACAACTGCGTGAACGAGCACAATTAACTGAGAACGAAAATATTCGTCGTGTTCGGCAGCTATTTCAGCAAGAAGAATAGTTGCCAAATCTGGCTCTTCGATTTGGGAGTGGTAAAAAGCGTCTGTGTTCGAGTAAATTTCGCCTTCTGGCTCCAAAGCGCGAAAAGAAACAGCCCGAACAAGTCTATCAATACATTCTTGTGGCGCAACTCGTGCTAAATACAAACACGCTCGTTTCGGAGTCAGGAAAAGGTTGCCTTCAAAAGATTCGATCGTTTCATTTTCCTCGTTCTTCTTCTTTGTTACATCTCCAGAAATCATCATGTTGGAGATCTTTACATTTTCCGTCTTCACGCCGTTGAAAAGCAAAAAGTCCAGAGCGATTTCGAGATTACGCGGTGTTAGAAGGTGAGAGCTCTCTCTCATCGCTAAACAACCCCAGAGAGACTCGATTTCTGCTCCGAACTTTCTGCTCAAAATCCTCGTGATATCGTAGAATTCAAGAAGAAGGCGGTTGCAGACTTGGCGTTTCCCAGCTTTCGTAAGATCTTCGAGTTTTAAAGACCGAACCCATGGTTTTAGTGCAATTAAAACTTGGCGGATTGTATTGTTCAGTTGCAAATCATTACTCCTACTACTACCATCATCACTCATGAGAAAGCAGCATCTTGAAAATGTTTGTATGAGTAATTCAGGTGCCAACTTTGAAGCGTCTTTAGTCTGTACCATTATTTCTGAAGCATTTTGCAAGAGATTGTAGTGCACTTCCGGAAGCTCAGGCTGTGATGACGAATCTTGGAACAAAGCCAGAAGTCTACTTGCATGCATACTACCATTACCATCCTCGAAGACGCTACTACTTTTGTCTTTATCGTCCTCGGTATTCTCAGATACAATGAAGATGGCTTTGATGAGCTTTCTCGCATTCTCCCTATTTTGAGCATCGAGGCTGATCAGATTAAAGTACGACAACGTCACAAGGTGTGCTGGCACCATAAATCTAACAACTGGTGCTCCACCTTTGACGGTATCATTGAACGCATCCGAAGCAATGATCGCGAGTGCGGAAAAATAAATCGTCGAAACACTTGTTTTGGCAGAGTAGCACTTCTCGATAACTATCCGTAACACTTGAGGATTATTCGAGCAGAATCCTACTATTGCATTTCGCGCAACACGTTCTAATTCACCATCACCCGCCTCAAGTAAAGAATCAATCCAATCGAAAACTGGACCATCTTCTCTCAACATAGATTCATCGAAAGCAGGTGCACCTAGAATCGAAGCCAATGCACTTTGAAAATTCCTCGTTTCCGCAAGTTGATAGCTTTCAGCGAGAGCTTCTTCTACCCATCCCGAGACAAGTGTCCAAAGCTTCATTCGTGACTGCTTTTGTAGCACAGTAGCACAGTACGTTGGTATATCTTCGATAGTTGCGCGTATGATGAGTGCGACAGAACTTTTCAACTCTTCTGCAAGTGGCTTCATGTCATTATCCTTCATATCCTTCGCGCCTGGTACCATTTTCGCTGCAATAGTTGCGATGAAAGTTGCCTCTTCCACAAACTTCGCAATATTCTCGCACATAGTTTGTTTCGTATCATTATCATCCGCCGTTGATTCGATAAACGGTGAATATCGTATTACGAGTAACTTGTAAAGTTTTGCCAATGTCATCCAAGCATATAGGACAGAAGTGACGGAATTCATATTGGACTGAGGACTCATCATGTTACCACCCGAGATCGTGACACTCGCAGCATCCACCGCGCTTGAATCAAATATACTCGTAATAGAAGAATGAGTGGTGTTTGTATTTAGTATCTGAAGTTTCGGAATCGATTTAAATACATCCGCGCACGCATCCAATAGCTTCGGAACCACGAAAGGCGGCACTCTTTCCAAAACGTTCAGAATTGCCTCCAATTGGCCACCTTTACCCGTGAGAATGGATGGAACTGTCAATTGAAAGAGCGTCTGGAGCGAACCGCGAGATCCTATAGTCACGATTTTAGGGCCAGATCCATTCTCATCGGGATTTTCTTTTTTCTTAGAGTTACGTATTTCGAGGTCCTCCTTGTCTGTTGCCGAGCATACAAAACATGCGTAGTTTCGCCATAACTCAAAGATGTGCGAGCCTGGTTCTGTAGGAGCTTGCATCATAGAACCTTTTCCTTCTAACACCATAATGGCTTGGACTCGCTGCAAAGCCTGTGCTCTGGCCGTGACTGAAGCAGCTTTGCATGGTGTGGCCACAGATCTCGCTAATACGCCAATCGCTGAACACAACGCGTTGCTTTGAAGCGCTTCGTTTCCAAGTATCTCCTCAGCAGTAATAGAGCGGTGCGACTTAGCACCGCGTGATGTATGTGTAAAGCTATCAGCTTCTTCATACATACGAAAGCGACACTCGTCGATGACGCTCGCTACAGATCGTGGCAAATCGCTTTGATTAACTGTGTCAATGCTTCTGCGCTTGCGGGGAGATGAAGTGGTGAATTGCCGAGGCGAATTTCTTTTACTCGCACTATTTTGCCCCTTTTTATACCTGTTGTCCATGAACTGAAAGTGTGAAACTTCCCGAAGTAACGCTAAAGCAGCCAGACGAACCGATGGGACGGGATCGCAGAGTAAAACTAAACCCGCAGCTTCCGGTCGCGTTGATTCTATTATTCCACCATGATCTAAATGCCCAAGGGTGGGGTCATTTTCATTCATATTATCATTAAGTGCTGCACGACGTCGATTGAGAGCGAAGGTCAGAGCTTTCGCCGCGGACTCTCTCAACGAGTGATCAGATGTATCTCTCAAATTCAACAAACTCGAGCTCGCTGCCTGGACTAAACGATTACACGCATCTGTAGAGGGTAAAGTACCATCTACTCCACTGAACAACATAAGTCTACTCAGTGCACCAGCAGCAGCTACGCGAATCTCAGAGTTTGTATGCGTGATAAAGTGCGGAACGAAGTTGATGGGATCTACATTCGGCACCTCGACGTTCGGGATGCACCGCAAAACAGCCGCTAAAGTGGGATAGCTGCCACGAATCTGATTCAACTGTTCATTACCAAGGTTTCGTGAGACCGTATATCCAGAATCCGAATACATGGATTGATTGATTTCCATCGCGCGAGCTACTACTCGTTGCAAATGCTCCATGAGTTCAATAGTATCGAATGATGATTTCATTTTAAGCTGCATGCTAGCGGCAACATTTACAGCGACTGCGACAGCGTCCGAAGGGTCTGTTTTAGAGAGCATCCTCAACGCAATTTTAATGGCGCGCGTTTTATCGACGCGATATGCGGCTGAAAGTGCGATAGCACTCATGAAACGAACATGGGATGGTTGCTCATGGTCGGATGCAAACGCGGTGTACGTTACAAAATCCTTAGGCTGCACCGACGCAAGCGCATCCATACCAGCTTCCAAGACGCTAAATATTTTGTCTGTAATTACTTTATCGTTCGAATTACTTCCATTTAGCCGCCTCTTGGCAACTCCGAAAAATCGGCGAGCAACATCCACAGCTTCGGCAGATTTCCCTTTGAATTTCTTCGCGCGTCTACTTACGTTGTCACAAAATTCTATCAGATCCGGATGTTTCCCGGAGTTATCTGCAACCATGATGGCATTATCTTCCCGTAAAGTTCCCGCAAGTTCCCACGCGAAAAGCGTAGCGAGCAAAGGTGTCGCATCTTCTAAATGCTTTTCGTTCGTCTTTGCCCACTCTGTGATGAAAACTCTGGCTTGAATACACGTCTTCGTCCACTCCAGCGGGATTTCGAAATTTGACTCTTCGCCGCTCCTATCGAGTGCTCGAATATCAATACACTTTGAGAGCAACACGCATAACCCGTGACGAAAATTGCTCGGCTTCGCTCTAGATGGAGGTATCCATTCTGTTGGATTAAACGCTTTCAAAAATTTTACTGCGTTTTGGATTTTCTCCTCGTCGTGTTCTATATTCACCCCAAAATTGTGCGTTTCCGCACCAGCTACCAAGCTAAGCTTTGCCCCAGAAACGGCAAACATGATCCAGTTTGCTTCTGTTCTTTGATTTTCTGTCAGCCGACTTTTGAGCGCGCCTACGAAATAATCAAGCGCTTCATCGAATGAGATTGAGAACAAAGAAGCGATTACCCGCGATATTGCGAGTCCAACATCATCTTCCTCCCGAAATATCCTCAGCGCAGCCTCCTGGTCAATCTCTATATCGAGTTTCTTCATCGATCGCTGTTGTTGGAGCATAAACGATCCGGATGGTGTTGTTAGCTTCTGGGGGGAGTATTGCAGTGAACGATCTTTATCCTTCGAAGGAGTACGCATCAAAATATCTCTCATGTTCGAGCCTCCTCTTACCCTTTCATCTGGCGTTAGAAGATCTTTCGCTCTCGATTCTTTCTTGACCGTTTCGTCCAAGGAAATACCATCTCTTTCTCTATCACTCAATCTCGCGTCTACTCGATGCTCCTCCACAGTCTTTTCTATGCTTGCTCTCACAAAGTCTTCTTTCAACCAAAATTTTCTCTTTGGCGCTAAATGGTGTCTCGCGCGTTCACACAAGTGGCCGAGCGCGAGCGGCGCAAGAAACTCTACGAACATTTTATTCGTCGTCGATTTATCCAATACCGTCGTTCCTTCCTCATTTACGACAACTGCATTCACTATTGCTTCAACTGCCAGCCATAGCGCGCACAAAGCGTTCTCTTTTTGTTGTTCTCCCCTTCCATTAATAGTATTCACGGGTTCGCCCGCGTTCGCGCGTTGCGAAATTTCCTTTTCCCAATTGACTAAGTTTTCGACTAAAACTCTCGCATGCGTTGGCGCTATCGCGGCTAAAGCATCCAACAAAGTCCCATACTTGCGCCGAATATCCTCCATTCGCGCCGAGGATGCAGAGGTACTCGCACTCGCAGCAGCACTCGTACCACCACCGACATCGTTACTGTCGTTACCCCCCCCGTGTGCTCCTACCGACGACGACGCGTTCAAAAACGACGGCGACAATCCCTCCAAAGATGTTGAAGACGACGCAAAACTTGAAGAATTCGATGATGAAGACAATTCCAAACACGCGGACGTGTATCGTCGAATCAACGCTTCCGCGATTGAGTAGTTCATACCCACCGCCGCCGCGTCGTCCTCGCCGTTTCCACCATCGGGAGAGGATGGCGCGCTCATCGTGGTTAAAACGGACGAGTGTTGTTGTTCCTCGGAACCATTTCTTTCTTTGTGTGTGAAGTGTGAGATGTTGTTGTGAGGTGAAAAGAGCAATTTCGAATTGTTAATAATAACCAAACGCGAAAGAGGGGACGAAATAATCTAATATACACACCGCAAATCGCAGCAACTACGCAAAATATACACACATTAAACGCTAGAAGTACTAATACCGCTTCTTCTTCGGTTTAAAACCGGACAAGATCAACGCGCGATTAAAAAAATCAAACGCGACATCTTTCGTCGACTTTTTCTTCGACGCGGTCCGTCTTCCTTTTCTCGCTTTCAAATCTGAGCCGCTCGCGCGGCGGTTGATGGAAGGCGCGAGAACGAAGAGGAGATAGAATATAAATCCAAGGAATGTGAAAAGGGTGGATATAATGAGGAAAGATGATGAAGATGATGATGATGATGATGATGAGGAAGATGATGCGGAAGCGTCGATGTTCGTATTCGCGTGGCGAACGTGTCCTGGATACTTATACTCCTGTTTGCGTATATGCGCGAATGCATTCCGTCCATCTTGGTGCAAGCCAACGAAAGTGTCGCAAAATATGCTCTCAAACCGCCTCGCGTTCTTCTCTTGCACCGCAGACTCTGAACGTTCAGGAAAGCACGTTTTCGTCAACGCGTAACAGTGG
>Ga0209306_1000101_pt1 | contig 48834 bp, 35 predicted proteins | sample COGITO_mtgs_1103_3_FD_184793 | JGI IMG/M metagenome (GOLD analysis project Ga0209306, IMG submission 184793) | Pelagic marine microbial communities from North Sea - COGITO_mtgs_110328 (SPAdes) (version 2) | ecosystem: Environmental > Aquatic > Marine > Epipelagic ... | reverse complement strand
AGAATACATCGACTATTACAACAACGAACGCATTAAGCTGAAACTAAAAGGCCTGAGTCCGATACAATATCGACATCAGGCCTTGGTTGCCGCTTAAAAATGTGTCCAACTTTATGGGGTCACTTCATAATTCCGGCTTTTTGTTTTTTTGTTTTTAATTAAGCTGAAAGTTACTGCCCAGTGCTTTTATCATAGAATTCTCCGCGCCGATAAGTTACGAACATATTCCTTCATAAAATCAATGAACGATCGTACCATCTGTAGCGTGGTAAGCTGGTATCAAGTACATGGGAAATTCATAAATATAACATCCATTTAAGAGTAGCTTGAGAGCCCAGCGGTAAAGAATGCCTAAAGTTAAATAAAGCCTAAAGCTTAATAAAAAATGCGAATAGGATAGCTTACTTAAAGGCTGCTCTTCTAACAAAGTAGTATGCTAATAGAGGTAGTATGGAGAACAAATTAATAAGTGAAGCCAAATTAACTCACGTTGATCAACGCGGCCAAGCGAGTATGGTCGACGTTAGTGAGAAGACACCGAGCACAAGACGGGCAGTCGCGACAGGCTTTGTATCAATGACGCCTGCAACGCTTGGGCTCATTAAAGAAAATAGCGTCGCTAAAGGCGATGTTCTTGCTACAGCCAGGATCGCAGGCATTCAGGGAGCAAAACAATGTCCATCACTTATCCCACTCTGTCATCCACTAATGTTGTCGAAAGTAGCCGTCGAATTTGACATTGACGAGGCGCATTCAAAGATTAACATTCGCTGTGAGTGTAAGCTAATAGGCAGCACTGGAGTTGAAATGGAGGCATTGACGGGCGTTTCTGTCGCGGCATTAACCATTTTTGATATGTGTAAAGCAGCTGATCCGAACATGATTATAGGGGAAATAAAGGTGCTATCGAAAGAAGGTGGTAAAACAGGTGATTGGAAGCGGAGCGAATTATGATCAACATTCGATTTTTTGCTTTTCTGCGTGAACGTCTAGGCACCGATACCTTGGATTACGAGTTTACTGATGAAAAAACGGTATCGGATATCAAGCAAAAGCTCATTGCCCGGGGCGAACCGTGGACTTTACTCGCAGAACAAGATGTATTGATCGCGGTAAATCAGACTTTAACAAGCGAATCCTCGTCGGTCAGTGATGGCGATGAAATCGCTTTTTTCCCGCCGGTTACTGGCGGCTAGCAGCTGCGCCGAGTCAGTTTTTTGATATACGGATAAATAACAAAGAGAAATACAATGACGATGGAAACGCACACAACAGATTATCTTATTGTCGGCAGCGGCGCAGTTGGAATGGCCTTCGCTGATACGATATTGACCGAGACCGACGCCAATATTGTGATTATTGACAGACATCATAAGCCCGGCGGTCACTGGAATGTCGCCTATCCATTCGTCACCTTGCATCAACCTTCAGCCTTTTATGGTGTGAGTTCAAGGGAACTCAGCAAAGGTTGTAAAGACGAGGTAGGTCTCAATAAAGGGTTAAATGAGTTGGCAACAGGCGCTGAAGTCAGTGCTTATTTTGAAAACGTCATGCGTGAGCAGTTTTTGCCAACTGGACGCGTAAAATATTATCCAATGTGTGACTACAAAGGCAACGGCAACTTTGAGTCTATTTTAACCGGCCAAAAATATCACGTAGAGGTCAATAAGAAAATCGTTGACTGTACCTATTTAAAAACCACCGTTCCATCTACTCATAAACCCAATTTTACCGTCGCTGACGGCGTGCAGTTTATGCCCTTAAATGATTTGCCAAAAATTCAGTCGCCGCCTGCCGGATATGTGATTGTTGGTGGCGGAAAAACGGGCATTGATGCAGTCTTGTTTCTACTTGAAAATGGTGCAAACCCTGATGATATTACATGGATAATGCCTCGTGATGCTTGGCTACTCGACCGTCAGAATACGCAACCCACGGAAGAGTTCTTTGCCAGTTCGATGGGGGCTCAAGCCAATCAAATGGAGGCGATTGCCAATTCAACATCTATAAAAGACATGTTTTCTCGCTTAGAAGCCTCTGGCGTGTTTTTACGAATAGATGAAAACGTGTGGCCAACTATGTTTCATGGAGCAACGATTAGCAAAATGGAGCTAGCTGAATTGCGTCGCGTTAGAAATGTAGTGCGAAAGGGTCGAGTGACTTCTATTTTAGCGAATAAAATCGTACTTGAAGGCGGCGAAATCGAGACCACCGTGAAACACATTCACGTTGATTGTTCAGCAAGTGCAATAAGCAATTTAACTATCAAGCCAATTTTTTCTGAGGGTGTGATTACCCCGCAAACGGTGCGATCGTATCAGCCAGTATTTAGCGCAGCCTTCATTGCCCACGTTGAGGCAAGCTATCCAAATGATGAAATAAAAAATAAGATTTGTAACGTTGTTCCTCTCCCTAATACCGATTTGGACTGGCTGCGACTGACCGCTGCATTTTTAATGAATCAACACATTTGGTCGCAAGACCCTGACTTGAAAAAGTGGTTGTTAAACAATCGACTCGACGGTTTTAGTAAACTCGTTCGCGCTGTAAAAGAGGACGATATGGAAAAATTAATGATACTCAAGCGTATGCGCGACAACGGCAAGCCAGCGATGGCGAAGCTGCAAGGGTATTTGGCTGCAATACAACAAGGACAAACAGCATGAGTGAATTTCAAGTCAGTAAAAATAACTATGTAAACTGTAGAATTGTCGATAGTGACCTTGCAAACAAAGTACTGGAAGAAGGTCAGGTACTCGTTAAAGTTGACAAATTTGCGCTCACCGCTAACAACATTACCTATGCTGTGGTTGCTGAGCAGATAGGGTATTGGCAGTTTTTTCCACCACATGCTGACAGTGAGAATGTAAGTGAAGATTTATCCGCTTGGGGTGTGCTACCGGTTTGGGGCTTTGCCGACGTCGTGAAATCGAACAGTGCCGATGTGCCGGTAGGAGAGCGCTTATTCGGCTACTTCCCGCCAGCAACTCACTTAATAATGCATCCAACGAAAATCAGTGCCACTTCGTGGATTGATGGTTCTGAGCACCGAGCTGCGTTGCCTGTAGGCTACAATATTTATCGCAAAGTAGCGTCTGAACCAGGCTACAAGAAAGCGCATGAAGACAATCGTATGTTGCTGTATCCACTGCATATTACATCGTTTGCTTTGTATGATTACTTTAAAAGCAATAATTGGTTCGGTGCAACTCAACTCGTGATGATTAGTGCTTCAAGTAAAACCAGCACCGGATTGGCGTATGGCGTAAAAAATGATGAAAACGCGCCGTCACAAGTTGCCCTAACATCGAAGCGTAATGTGGCGATGGTGGGAAGCTTGGGCGTTTATGACACAACCCTTTCGTATGAACAAATAAAGCAGATAGATGCCACGAAGCCAACGCTTATTGTTGATATGTCGGGAAATGGGCAAGTGCTCAACGATTTGCATAAACATTTGGGTGATAACATGAAGTTTTGCTCAAATGTCGGTGTCACGCATTGGAAAGAAATGAAAACAGGTCCAGATTTTATTAAAGCGCGAAGTGAGTTTTTCTTTGCACCCTCGCAGCTTCAAAAGTGCATTAAAGAGTGGGGAATGGATGGCTTCGAGGAGAAGAGTGGGAAGTATCTGGCACACTCGTTTGCAAAAAGTCGTGAATGGTTGAAAATGACTGATGTTGATGGTTTGCAGGGGATGACCGATATCTATCCCGATGTTTGTGAGGGTAAGATTGCACCTGAAGCGGGCTTAATAATTAGGATGCCTTAATGGTCGAAGCCTTAAGGCCAGTCGTCTACACTTGTTTCCACAAATTTTGTAGTTTTTTATATGCAAAAAAACTATATGGATTCCAATAGCTTGGGATGATTTCTAGTTCCTTTCGCTCTTCAAAATTTGAAGACAGTTTGCGCAATATTTCTTGTAAACGAGCGGGATTAATTTTTTCCAACCTCTTTTTTGTTGTCGCAAAGTACAGGTTACTTTTCTTATCAATTGTAATCACTTGGCCGGAAGCGATAAAGGTTAAATTACGAGTCGCGACTCGGCACGTTGGTACAAAAGGGTCTTCGGGATTGAGCCCGGTCACAATGGCATACTCATATCGGTCTGCGGCTTTTTTATCGCTATCTTTAGGAATATAGGTGATGCCATATCCTTGCGGGAAATGCCCGACAATCGAAAGCAGGCTGTCAGAGACAATCTTGCTAATAGCATCGCGCTCGGCTGCTTTAGCGACTATTAACATTGCTTTCGGTAAATCAAAGAAGTTGTGGCTTTGTTTAGAAGAAAAAATGATCGATGCATATATTTGTGGCGCTTTGATTAAATTGCCCAATCCCAATTTGGGTTGGAGCGCGCTCTTTAAAAGCGTGCGAACAAAGTTCAATCGTTGGTTCTCATTCTTTCCAAATTCGCTTCTTTCTTCTTTACTGTTTCCCACGTAAGAGTCAACACCTAGGCCAAAAGTAATAAAATTAAGTGTCTGTTCATGGTTTATCCTTAGAAGAGACTGGCGCTCTTCTTTCTCTAATAGCCTAAACTCGTCGAGCGTTCCATCTTCGCCCTTTAGAATAAGCTGCGCTTTTGGATGCAGCGAACCTATATCTTGAAACAGTGAAGACATAATGATCGGAATGGCTACTTCTCGCTGGAAAAGTGTTAAGGCCCCGATTTTTTCTGGATAACGGCTATCAGCTTGGTAGCGATCTTTAATATATTGAGTGTTGATTTGCCCATCGTTGAGTAGTTTATCTAGCAATCTAATTGCCAAAACACCTCTATAAATAGGCTTCAACCTTTGATTTTGAATCGGACGATTTACGCCTTCTCCTGGTGAAAGCAATTGTAAAGTACCGAGTAATTTTGCGCTGTTAACTTGGGTTTTTTGCCAGTTTTCAGCTTCAGAAAGAACAAGCAATTGAGAGCACACCGCCAAAACTTTATGCAACCTTTGAATGCGTTTGTCTTCCTCACTCGCGAAGTCTTTTTTTAACGTTCGCAAAGCAACGCTTAGATTTTTTGCTATTGCTACTCTATTTTTTGCATCGGCGGATTGCCAAGACTCTTCTAACGCTCTTATTTGCTTCTGCTGTTCGAAGTACAGATCGTTTCCGTCAGCTTTATCAGAATTTTCGAAGTAAAGCTTTGCTTGCTCAAATATAGAGTCTTGTAGCGTTGTGCTACTTTCAACATCTCTAACCAAATTTGAAACCGATTTTGTATAGGAAGATTCACCCATGGGGCCGTGCATAAGTGTTACCCAACATTAATCGCATTAAATAAAGCCATAGTATAAGCTAATTTTTGAATTTTATAAGGTATGCTTTGCTGCTATTTAACGACAAAGTCTATACCTATTAAATGCTGCATGGCTGGCTGTTTACGTCATCTAGAAAAAACGCCTATATAAAGCTTAATCAGATTAGTACCCGTAATCTTAACTTCATATAGGCGTGTGCGACAAACTTCTCCGACTGCCTTATCAGATGGTCTTCGAGTTGCCGCAAAACTGCGGCGCTTTTGCGTTGCCGATTTCTATCGCTATTCTTTAGAACGTTTTATTGTTTTTGTTCTTTGTATTTTTTGACGCTGTGGTCTCGCCACCTCTCTCTGCTGTTTCGACACTTGACGCTTTGGTCTCGAAATATCACGGTTTGGTTGAGATAGCTCACGCTGAGGACGAGAAACCTCGCGTTGAGACTGCACTTCGCGTTCAAATCGTTCTTGCTTTACCAACGTTTTTCTTTCCTGCTTAACAGCATTGACCGGATTTAGTCCTCTGTCCTTTCGCTGAATTTCGGTCTTTTCAATCGGCCTAGGCTGGCGAACAACGGACTTATCTAACTGTCTCTGCAGCTTCTGCTTTTGCTCACCCTTGTCTTTCGGGTTTGAAAGCTGACGCTTTGAATCTGGCGTGCTGCGGATAAATTTCCTTTCCGACTTTCTATCTTCGCGTTGAACCTTGGCAAACTCGCTTTGCTTATTGCTTACCCAAGCGTTGCGTTTGTAAGCACTATGCGTTGATTTATTGCCCGCATACTTTTGACGCTCAGTATGGCGAGTATCCCGCTTTGCTGGCGTCCAACGTTGGTATTCTTTATGCTGTACGCGCTTATAATGCGTATTTCTATAGCTGTAGCTACGTGCCTTGCGATAAGACCAATCACGATTTATAGAAACGTGGTGGTGGTTACTCCAAAATATCCCACCGAATAACAAACGAGTGCCTATATATGCGCCTGGTGTAAAATAAACATTATTATGACGGTAGTGGCGCGCATAGTAGGGTCTTGACCAGCGGTAAGAGCTTGTTACGTGCCAGCTAGGTCCGTAAATGAAATCCACGTCATAGTAAGGTACGTAAACGATGTCATGACGGCGAGGCTGAATAACAATAACGCGGGTTTCTCGCTCGCGTTCAACGACAACTTCTAGCTGCTCATCGTTTTGTAAGTTGCCCTGATCGTAGGCCATTTCACGCAGTTTTTGTACACGGCCTAAAACCAGTTCTTGGTCTTGGGTGAACGCGTCGCCTAGATCACTTAACCAGCCTAAGTCGTCGCTCATATTGTTCAAAATGTCTGGAAAAGCCGTCAAAGCAACGACTGAAGCATCCCAACCATAGTCCAAAGCGTCATCTTGTATTGCTTCAATGGTACTTTGGTCAAGGCCATTTTTTTCATAGTCATCCAGATTAAATTTTGGATGTTGCTGAATAAATCGGGCCGCTTCAATAACTTCTAACGGATAGGTAGAAGCAATTAAAATATGGGTTAATAATGAATCAGGGTAAAGTGCGATGGGCGCCAAGGCAGCATCAATTTGGTCATACTCGCTTTGAGATTGACTCTTTTGAAAGCCATACACTTTGTTTGATTGCAATGAGGTCGCTTGAGCATAATGCATGCCCATGGTTAACGACACAGTTAACAACGCGGTGTAGCCCAGTGCTTTTAGAACACTAGCTGATAATTTTACTTTGCTTGTTGTTACTTTTTGATTCGTATTCATAACGATATCCTCCTGCTTGGATACCCTTAGTTATACGCTAAGTAAACTTAACTGAAACTGAACGTAACTGAATTTGATTTAAAAGAAAATGAAGCAAAAAACGCAGCTATTTTAAGTGGTCGGTATTAAAGGTATGGCCTAACTTCTCAGTTTTGGTTTTAAGATAGCCTTTATTGGCGTCGGTAATACCGTGGTCAATCGGCATGCGCCGCACAACATCAATTCCCATATCTTTAAGTGCTTTTACCTTCTTAGGATTGTTTGTCATGAGTTCTACACGTTTTACGTTCAGCGTGTCTAACATCGTTTTACAAATGCTGTAGTCGCGAATGTCGGCATCAAAGCCAAGGTGCTCATTCGCTTCAACGGTGTCGTAGCCTTCATCTTGCAGACTATACGCCTTAATTTTATTCAATAGGCCGATACCTCGACCTTCTTGGCGTAGATAAAGCAAAACACCGCAGCCATTGGCAACGATATTTTGTAAGGCTTTCTCTAATTGAAAGCCACAGTCACACTTAATACTAAACAGTGCGTCACCCGTTAAACATTCAGAGTGAATGCGAATAGGAACGACGTCGTCTTCAGCCCATTCGCCATATGACAAAGCAACGTGCTCTTGATTATTAGAGGTATCTACAAAGCCATGAATGACAAACTGCCCAAAGCGAGTGGGAAGTTTTGCGCGACTGACAAATTCAAATGAAGTGTATGGATTACTCATATTGCTAGCTGTTTGACCTCGAAGTAAGCGATATCTGGGGATGAATTTCGATTTTCCAACAGTGCTTATTCTGTTGAATCGCTATTATACGACACAAACTCGATTAAAGGTGCAGGTTCTGCAATACAATATCCCTGTGCGAAGTCTACTCCCATTTTTCCGAGTTGTACCATAATGTCATCTGACTCAACAAACTCAGCGACAGTCTTAATGGACATTGCTTTGGCAACGTCTCGAATAGAGGTTACCATGGCGAGGTCGATAGGGTCCGTTAAAATATCTCGAATGAAATTACCATCAATTTTGACATAGTCGACCGATAAGTTTTTCAGATAGCCATAGCTTGAGAAACCCGTGCCAAAGTCGTCAAGTGCAAAGGTGCAGCCCAAACGTTTAAATTGTTTAATGAATCCAATGGCATCGTTCATTTTGATGATGGCCATTGTTTCTGTAATTTCGAAACATATTTTGTTGTGTGGGATATGATATTTTTCAAACGCATTGAGTAAGAAGAATGGAAAGTCTTCGTCGGATAGTGACGGCCCCGTGATGTTGATATTACACTTAGCCAATTTATCCATAAACTCGGCGTTCGTGTTCAACCATTTGAAATAACTCTCTATCACCCATCTGTCTATCTTGTTGCTTAAATTGTACCTCTCTGCCGCAGGCATAAAGAATTCAGGCGCGACTAAGTCACCGTCTTGTGTTCTGAGGCGGATCAGAATTTCGTAATAATCGCAGGCATCAGATTTATTGAGTGGACGGTAATGTTGAAAATACAGTTCAAAGGAATCATCTTTTAGTGCTCTGTTTACCTCATTAACCCAATGGAGTTCGCGTTCGTAGTTATTTTTAATTCCCATCTCTTTAGAGAATTCATGTACTTTATCGCGGCCACTTTCTTTAGCTACAATGCAAGCCGTGTCTGCAAAACTAAGGAGCTCTTCAGCGCTAACGGTGTTCAGTTCGTGTTTAGCTATACCAATACTTACGCTCTGGTTGAAGCGATGACGATCCCATTTAAATTCGAACTTACGTACTTTTGATAAAATCTTCTGAGTCACGTCTTGAATTATTCTGTCGTCTTGATAGTCAACAATTAAACCGAATTCATCTGCACTCAGGCGAGCAAAAATTGCTCCTGGCTCACATTCGTCGTAAATTTCATGCGCCAGCTCTTTGATGAAAACGTCTCCCGCAGTGTGGCCACAGGTATCGTTAATGATTTTAAATTGGTCTACGTCAATATAAAATAAGGCGAACTTGGCATCATCAACGTTACTTTGCGTGATTTTTTCATTTAACAACTGCACAAAGTGTCGACGGTTATGCAAGCCTGTTAATTGGTCGTGCGTATTCAAATATTGCAGGTTGATTTGATTGACTCTACGCTCGGTAATATCAAATATGCTGCCGTAATGCTGAGCTTCTGATTTTGATTTTACAAGCTGGCTTGAAATTGAAAACCAGAATTCTCTACCATCAGCTCGCTTCCCTTTATATTCTCTTCCTAGCACGGTTTGTTGCGTCGACAATTCGCCCAACAATAAGTCGGTTTGATTAGGATCTGAAAATAAATCATGAACCTTATGAATTGTACTGAGCAGCTTTGATTCCGACTCAAATCCAAAAAGCGAGGTGAACGCTGGGTTTACTCGCAATAATGTGCCATCGGACTTAGCTGCATACAAACCTTCGGCAGCATGAGTAAATACATCGGCAAAGTGCTCAAGGTTGCGGATGATGCTGGCTTGTTCACTTTCTTGTCGAAATACCAGTGAATGTTCACGACTAATAATGGCAACACCAATTAGCATGATGCCAAAGCAAGTAAAGGCGAAGGGTAAGGCCGCCGAATAGCTTAAATGACTTGCCCCTTGCGTGAACGACAGTACTTCTAATACGGCCACTAACCCGAGTGCAACCCAGCCGCAAAAGTAGATAACGGTGCTACGCATATCAATTTTAGAGCGATAGATAAGGGTGGCAAAAAGCTTACTCACGAGAAAGGCAATGATGATGCTCAGTATCGAAATTAGCTGCCAAAAGTCGTTATATAAAAATAAGGTAACGATAGGAACTAATAGCAATATGTAATGCGCTCGCAACCAGACTGGGGACACTGGGACAAATATATCCCTACCAATCTTTATTGCCGCGAATAAACTGATCGTAAGACTTATAGCGGTGATTTCGGCAGCAAAGCCAGGGAGCATAAACAAACTTGGTAGAATGCCCTCAGCACTGAGCAATGTAGTCATCGAAGCAACCGCAAAGATCGCAAACCAAAATCGTGCAGGGGCATTTTTGAGCATGTAAGTGATTAAAAAATAGGTGGCTAACAGAGACAAACCGCCACTCAGTGCGCCAAGTAAGATAAGCCGGACACTGCTTTGTTGTTCAAAGCTTGTTTCATCCCATAATTCAACTGGCAGCATAGCTGGACCATCGTCACGTATTCGCAAATACACACTTAGTAATTGTTCGGGGCGTGATGTAATCGCCATGCTAAAACCATGGAGGCCACTGGTGCTGGTATCTGGCATAGTATTGGGGCTAGCATTGTTGCGTTGAATCGATTGAATAATTCGACCCTGATCATCAAGAAGAAAGCCGTCTACCCGATCGATAAACGTGTTCCCCACAATAAGCATTAGAGGAATATTGGTATTGCCCGTATTTTCTATTTGAAAGCGGATCCACAGCGCTTTGTCTTCAGGGATCGGGTTTAACGAAAAATCGCGTTGCCACTGCGTCAATTGAACAACATCCGAGAGCAACAAGCCTTGGCTGGTGTAATGCAGACTGGCAATATTTTGCAGATTAATTGAAGGAAGAATGTTTTTGGCGTCAACAACACTAGTGAATTCGTCAGTATTGCTTGCTAGCTCAACAGGCTGCTCTTGACTGAAAACCTTTTGTGGCAGCGCGCTCACTGCTAAAAGTAGCCCAATAAATATATACAGAACAAATGTTGCCTTCAAATTCATAATGTCCTTTTGCAAACTGAGCGAAACTTTACACGCTGACTAAACCACAGCATTTATAAATCGAACGCTTTTATAAACTAGCCTGTCGTGACTTCGCATCCTCAAGCCGCTGATATCAGTAGCGAAATCTACAATAACAATAGCAATCTATCGTTTCGATAGTAAGCGATAATTGCGCCGTGATACGAAAATGTCGCCAAGCCTTACAAACTTAACTGCTGCACGACAGCGCAATGCCTTTGTCCTGACTAGCCGGTGGTTTGGAAAAACGCGCTAAGTCAGGATGCTCATCAAAGGGTGACGTCAATACTTTAAGATACGCTTCGCACAGAGAAAAGTCATCTTGCTCAGCTGCTGCAATCACCTCTTGTGCTAAATGGTTACGTAATACATATTTGGGATTAACCCTCAGCATTTTTTGTTGAACCTCAACCCAAGTGCTGTTTGAAAGTGATAGCAGGTTTTGTTGTAATTCATGGTAATTGACACACCAATGGCGAACTCTATCGGCGTTTATGAAGTTATCGGCAATACTATTGAAATCTCGCGATTCAATCGATAGTAATTGTTCACTTAGAATCCTAAACGATTGATGGAAGTCCGCTTTTTCATCTTTCAGAATATTCATCCATTCGCCAATTAGGAGATCAATTTCAGAAACTAACTGTGGGTCACTAATTTGATGCTCGCGGAGTCCTAAACGCTGTTTCATCAACCTTTGATACTCTGTAATTAAGGTCACTTCGTATGTCATTAACACAGATTTTAATTCTTCTATCTCCATAAATGGCGTGAACGCATGAGCCAACGCATTTAAATTCCACAGCCCAATACTCGGCTGTTGGTCAAAGGCGTAGCGTCCTGAGTGATCGGAGCGATTACATACATATTCTGGGATAAAATCGTCTAAGAAAGCATAAGGGCCATAGTCAAAAGTGATGCCATGAATCGACATGTTATCGGTATTCATGACGCCATGATTAAAACCAAAGGCCTGCCACTTAGCAATCATCAACGCGGTGCTGGTAACAACGCTCTGAAACATCTCTTTATGTGGCGTGCTGCTATCTAAACACTGGGGAAAGTGATGTTTAAATGAATAGTTAAATAGCGCCTCAAGCTGCTGTGGCTGGTTACTGTGATGGAAATATTCAAAGTGCCCAAATCTGATGTGACTTTTGCAGGTTCTAATCATCATTGCGCCGCGCTCAATTTGTTCTCGCTGAACGGGTTCTTTACTGGTCAGTAAGCACAAGGAACGGCTGCTGGGAATACCTAGCGCATGCAGGGCTTCGCCTGCTAAATATTCGCGTATTGTTGAACGCAATACCGCTCTTCCATCTGCATGGCGACTATAGGGTGTTGGCCCTGCGCCTTTTAAATGTAAATCCCAAAAGGAGCCGCTTGGTGCTTTAATTTCGCCGAGCAATAAGCCACGGCCATCTCCTAAATTTGGGTTCCACTGACCAAATTGGTGACCGCCATATTTTTGTGCAATGCTATTTTCTTGAAGAGTGCCACTTTCGCTAAACAAGGCCATAAGTAATGCGTCAGTCTCTAGCTCGTCTGAGCCTATACCGAGTTCGGCGCTTAGCGCTTCGTTACGCATGGCAACTCGTGCCTGTGTTACGGGAAATGGTTTAACTTGACTGCTGATTGCGCTGAGTTCAGTGGCATAATTATGAAAAAGTTGCATGCTATCTCGTTTGAATTAGTATGATGGGATTATACGTTAATTTTGTGTAAAGGAATCAGTAATGAAAAAAATAACGAATAGGAGAACGAAAATAAGAGCGTCAAGGATAACCTTAAATAAAAGACTTGTCGCATTATTCACTTTTTCTGTAATTAGTTTGTCGGCATGCGCAGAAACAGTGTTGCAAGGAGATATAGAACGAGGCAAAGAGATGTCCGGCGTTTGCGGTATGTGCCACGGCGATAATGGCATATCACTGGTTCCAATTTATCCAAATTTAGCCGGCCAAAAAGAACAGTATTTAGTGCTTCAATTGAGAGCATTTCGCAGTGGCGAGCGAGTAAACATGGCAATGACCTCACACGCACAAAAACTCACCGATCAAGATATTGCTGACCTCTCAGCCTATTATGCGCAGCTGGATCCGAAACCCGAATAAAACTAATTTAAATCTAAATTCTTTGGCACAGAGTATCTAAACAAACGCATGGCAATAAAACTGAGCTTGAGAGAGTGAACCTTTTTATTACTGAGCTTAGTTACTTGGCCGTCACCCAGGATTTTTCAGAAGGTTTTTTAATTGCAGAAAAGTGTGCAATTAATGCAATAGCGGATTAACGCTCAAGGAAATAACATGTTTCAGTTACATCATTTGAATCAGTCACGTTCGCAGCGCATCGTTTGGATGTTGGAAGCCGTTGGCGCAGAATACGACATCAAGGTTTACAAGCGTGATGCTAAAACGAATTTAGCTCCCCCTGAATTGAGAGAAATACACCCACTAGGGCGCGCGCCAGTCATAACACACAATGGCAAGGTCATTGCGGAATCGGGTGCGATTTGCGATTACATCGCAAGACAGTTTCCAGAGTCTGGCATGCTGCCTGATCCAAGCCTAGACAGTTTTAATGACGTGCAGTTTTGGTCACACTATGCTGAGGGTAGCTTGATGCCATCCTTGGTGACCAGTATGGTGCTCGAAAAGGCGAGGGCAAAAGTCAGCCCATTTTTTATCAAATTTATAGCCGATAAGATAATTGATGGCGTAATGGATGCGTACTTCGGTAAACACATTAAAGATAACTTGATGTTCATTGAAGGTCACTTGGCGAATAATAAGTGGTTTGTTGGTGATACACCGACACTTGCCGATGTGCAAATGAGTTTTGGCTTAGAGGCATTGTTTGACGGTGGAAAGTTGAAGCCTTTCAAATACATGACTGCCTACGTGCAGCAGCTCAGAAATCTTGACAGCCACAGAACGGCTATGGCAAAAATGAAAGACGCCGAAGCTAATGCCTAACGCGTTGCTAGATAGTCCTCAATAAGCGATATAAAGGCCATTCCATAGCGCTCTAGCTTGGTCTGGCCGACGCCCGTCACCCCGATAAACTGCGTTTTATCCGTTGGCATTTTGTCCGTCATATCGGCGAGTGTGGCGTCACTGAAAATAACAAACGCAGGTACGTTTTCTTCTTCAGCAATTTGTTTTCTCAGATGTTTTAACTTCGCAAATAACTGTCGGTCTATATTCACCGGTTCAGCTTTGTTGCGTTTGCTTGTATCAACACTCAATTTAGGCACTGCTAATTGAACATTGCGTTCAGCTTTTAATACCGAGCGTGCAGACTCATTAATGCGTAAAATTCCCGACATTGTCATGTCAATTCGCAAGAGCCCTTGGTGAATTAATTGCTGAATAATGTTGTGCCAATAATTGTCGGATTGGTCTTTGCCAATTCCATAGGTGCTTAATTCATTATGCTTATTATCTAGTATCTTTCTGATGCTTTTACCACGCAATACGTCAATAACATATTGCACTGAGGTGTCTTGTTTTAGACGATACACGCAAGACAAAATTTGTTGTGCTTGTGTTGTGCCTTCAAATACTTTCGGTGGGTCTAAGCAAATATCGCAGTTGCCACATTGTTCTTCACGATAGTCTGAAAAGTAGTTCAGCAACACTTGCCTTCTGCAGGTTTGCGCTTCGGCAAACGACTCCATGGCTTCAAATTTGTGCATTTCAATATCATAGCGGTCGGCTGCGGTGCCGGTCGAAATCCATTGCTTAATTCTAGCAGCGTCACGTTCGTCAAACAGTAAAAGCGCTTCAGCGGGCATACCGTCGCGACCGGCACGACCGGTTTCTTGATAATACGACTCAACGCTTCTAGGAACATCATGATGCACCACAAAGCGTACGTTGGATTTATTGATCCCCATGCCAAATGCAACGGTTGCAACCACTACCTGTAAATCGTCTTTCAGAAACTGGGTTTGCACAAATTCGCGTGTGGCTGTGTCATGACCAGCATGATAGGCGTCACATTTAATGCCAGCACTTTGTAAGCGCTGGGTCAGGTCGTCTACTTTTGCTCGGCTATTACAATAAACAATGCCCGCCGCACCTTCCTGTTGCTTTACAAATGTAACGACCTGTTCAAAGCCTTTATATTTAGCAAGCAAGTTGTATCTGATATTGGGGCGGTCGAAGCCGCCTTTAAAAACAAAAGGATTGTCTAACTGCAGTTGATGCTGAATATCAACTTGCGTGGCGTGATCCGCGGTTGCAGTGAGCGCAATAAAAGGAACGTTGTCAAAATGCGACTTCAAACGACCAAGCTGTCGATAATCTTGTCTAAAATCGTGACCCCAATGTGAAACGCAGTGGGCTTCATCAACTGCAATTAAACTCACTTTAACGCGCTGCAGTGAATTTAAGAAATACGACTGTAAAAGTCTTTCAGGTGCAACGTACAGCAAATCTAACTCGCCGTTATAAAGTTGTTCAGTTATTTTTTGGGACTGTTCGGCGTCTTGCGATGAATTCAAGTAGGCTGCGTTGACGCCTTGAGCAGTCAACTGTTGAACCTGATCTTGCATTAACGAGATTAGCGGAGACACGACAATGGTGATGCCTTCAAGCACTAATGCCGGTACCTGATAACACAAGGATTTTCCGCCGCCGGTGGGTAGCAGAATTAACGTATCTTGCCCACTCAATACTTTATCGATGACTTCCATTTGCCCAGGGCGAAACTCAGAGTAACCAAAGGTATCTTTTAATATTTTAGCGCATTGTTGGTTATGCTGACCTTCAGCCGATTTAGCCGTTGTCAGATCAGTTCCCGAGTTATCAGCGTCGGATACAGCATCAGGTTTTTCTGCAATTAGGCTCAATGTCTATCTCAGTCAACTTCAATTTTGGCATTTTACGCGTTTTTGGCTTTGAATTCATGCTGTACTGGCAGACTATTTTACGACTGCTGGGTATTTGCACAATTTCAAAACTGTAGTAATGTAGTTACATGTACATAATATGAGCAAGCAAAATGAGCATAGATACTTTTACAAGCCGTCAATTCAATCAAGACCCCAGTTCTGTGAAGCGAGCAGCCAAAAAAGGCCCAGTGAAAATTACTGAGCGAGGTGTGGTTGCTTACATGATGATGAGCATTGAGGAATACTTAGAAATAAGCGGTAAAACCAGCACCATATGCGACTTGTTAAGTGCGCCGAACACGGTCGATATTGAATTGTCGGTGCCTAAATTTAAAACTACCGGTCATTCAGAATAAGGGGGCAGCATGTATTTACTCGATACCAGCGTTTTGTCGGCATTAAGAAATCCCAAAGAGGATGACGCAAAGCTCGTTGAATGGGCAGCTCAACAACAGGTTTTCAATTTATATATTTCATCCATTAGCGTGTTGGAATTGAAGCTCGCTATTTTGCAAAAAAGAAAAATCAATGCCAGTGAAGGTGAAGCATTAAATACTTGGTTACAAAAGCAAGTTTTACAAGGTTTTAAAGGCCGCATTGTTGCATTTGATGGCGAAATGGCAGAGTATTGCGCCGCACTGCATGTACCGAATCCTAAGTCGGAACGGGATGCCATGATTGCAGCAACGTGTATCGTAAACAATATGAGTTTAGTGACACGTAATCCTACAGACTACAAACATATAAAGATAAACACTATTAATCCATGGGAAGCCTAGTTTTTTAGTCGAAACATCATCAAAATTCACATTAAATGAGAGTCCATTGAGTCAATCAAATTCAGTTCGTTCAGGTGTTATCTTCGCCATTTTTGCCTACACTATTTGGGGGATTGCTCCTTTATACTTTAAGGCACTCGCAGCCGTCCCGCCGATCGAAATATTAGTACATCGCGTGGTTTGGTCAGTGGTGTTGCTGACGTTTTTGATCGTTGGCTTGCGACATCTCGGCAAAGTAAAAACCGCAATGAAAAACAAGCGCGTGCTAATTACGCTGATGGTGGCAAGCACGCTGTTGGCCTGCAATTGGTTTTTGTATATTTGGGCTGTGAATAACGACTATATCCTTGAAGCGAGTTTAGGCTATTACATCAACCCTTTGATTAATGTTTTTTTAGGTCGATTATTCTTAGGTGAAACTCTACGAATGACCCAAAAAGTGGCGGTTGGTATTGCTGTACTCGGTGTCTTGATTATGATTTTTAACTTCGGTTATCTACCGTGGATTGCGCTCACGCTCGCAGTAAGTTTCAGCATATATGGATTGCTGCGTAAACAAGTTTCCGTTGATTCATTGCCAGGCTTATTTATTGAAACTTTGTTTCTTTTGCCGGCTGCTATTATCTATTGGATCTTTTTCGCAACACAAGCCTCCAATCTCAGCACTAATGACACCTCACTTAACGTTCTCCTATTGTTAGCGGGCGTAGTGACTACGGCCCCACTACTTTGCTTTACGGCAGCTGCGAGACGCATTCGGTATTCCACCTTAGGCTTTTTTCAATATATTGGACCGTCATTAATGTTCATCTTGGCGGTGACGCTTTACAACGAACCTCTAAGCACCGGTCGTTTAGTCACTTTCTGTTTTGTTTGGACCGCGTTAGCGTTGTTTACATTTGATTCGTTTAAGCATTATCGGAAAGAGAAGAAAGAGAAGAAGTTAGCGGCTTTGCGTCCTGAATAACGAAAGCTCGTGTGGCAATTTTGCAATAAACGTATGAGCTATTCATATTGTAAACTGTCTTATCGATGTAGGATTATCCGACTCATCAATATGCCTTGAAATGAACCGCTTGTAGGCCATACACGTAAAACTGTAGACCACTGTGTTCGTATAAACTGCAAAGGAATATTGTATGCCGGAAGGCCCAGAAATACGTTTGGCTGCTGACGAAATCGCAAAAGTGATAGAAAACCAAGTTATTGAAGATATCGACGTTGGTTTGCCGCATTTAATCTGCTCGGCTAAAAAATTGATTGGGGTGAAAGTCGAAGAAGTAGAGACACGAGGAAAGGCAATGCTCATTCATTTTACCAATGGCTTGTCAGTTTATTCTCACAATCAACTCTATGGTGTTTGGAAAACGGTCAAGCGCGGCACACTGCCTAAAACTAAACGCTTGCTCCGCTTAGCCTTGCATACAAAAACCAAAAGCGCTTTGCTTTATAGCGCTTCAGATATTGCAGTATACGAGCGTCATGATTTAACTCAGCATCCCTTCTTAAGTAAGATTGGCCCAGACATTCTAAATCAGGATTTACATTGGCGAAGCATTGCAGAACGCCTTCAGGATAAACGTTTTTGTAATCGGAGCCTGTCTATTTTGTATCTAGACCAGCATTTTATTGCAGGGATCGGAAATTATTTACGCACAGAAATCTTGTTCGCAGCGCGCGTTCACCCTGACCTTAAAGCCAAGCAACTTAGCTCCTTGCAGTTGGAGACGTTAGCCAAACAAACAATACTGATAGCTAAACGCGCTTACGATACTAAAGGTCACACGGTGCCAACCGCACTTGGTAAAGCGCTTGCTGAAACAAAAAATAGTTACGAAAGCGTACGATTTATGGCGTTTAATCGTGAAGGCTTGCCCTGTCGTGAGTGTGTTAACCCGATTGTTAAAGCGAAACGAAATGGTCGGCGTATATATTGGTGTGAACTTTGCCAAACTCAGCAGTAAGCGACGTTATTGAAGTTAATCTTGAGTCAACTTGAGCAGAATATCCTTCACATTTTGTTCATGCTTGCTCTGCCACTGCAGTAAGGTTTGCCCTGCATCAGCATCACGTCTTTTAATCGCTGTAGCTAGAGCATCTTGTGCCTGTGATTGTGGAATAACCGCCACACCATCGTTATCAGCTACAATAATATCGCCGGTATGCACGTTGACTCCGCCGCACACTACAGGTTGATTCAGCGGAATATAGACTTTCTTTGCGCCTGGTTTAGGGCAAGTTCCAAGGGCGTGGACTGGAAATTCGATATCCACAACCTCGTCAATATCCCTAATAACGCCATCGATGACGAAACCAGCGATACCTCGCGATTTTGCAATAGCACACACGTTTCCGCCGCTTACCGCATACTCATCATTGGCTTGTACTACGATAATGTCGCCAGGTTCAGCAGCATAAATAGCAGCGTGAAGCATTAGGTTGTCGCCATGGCCGCACTGCGCCGTAAAAGCTCTACCTGCGATGCGCGGCATGTTTGCCCACAGAGGATGAATAGCATAGTGCATAAACTGATGGCGAGGTAAGGCATCAGCTAAATCACATGAAGATACTTGTGCAAAGTCGTTGTAAGTTGGATGAGTCATACCGAAATTTCTTTAATTTGAAAGCATGAGTTTAAATCTACCACATGGGCGCCAACTTATACTAGTTGGGCTTTTCAAGCTTCGAATTAGAAGAGACGATAAATATTACATTTAGCCAGGATGAGTCAGCGCGGATTGTATTACGGAAGCATGCTCAGCAAGGTCGTGACCTAAGTCGGTTAAGTAGCCTCCATCTGGTGCGTTAACAATTCCCTTTTTATATAAACGCTCAGCAGCTGCAACCATACTTGGGTCTGCATCGTTATGTACTTTGAGTCCTTGCATTAAGCTTTTATTAGGGAATTTGAGGATAAGATTGAGTTCTTCGGTAAGCTCTTTATTGAAAGGCATAGGCTTCTCTTTTTAAGTTGAAGTTAGACTGGAAAACTAATTTTCATAAGCATATATCTGAAACAAAAAAATTACAAAGGATGATCAATAAATTTACATCTTTATTGACCTAGGGCGAGTTTTACCAACGCCCTAAGTCTTATGTATATCCACCTAGGCTGTTAGATGCTCTGGTTTTGGTGTACTTGTATTATTTTCGTTGTTAGTTTCATTATCTAACTCATCCGGCGAATGATTTGATGCCAGCACCATATATACACTTGGAAGCACAAGCAATGTGAACATGGTGCCGACCAGCATGCCGGCAACCAATATTATACCGATGCTGTTTCTTGCTTCAGCGCCAGCGCCGGTAACCAGGACTAGCGGGAAGTGGCCAAGCACCGTTGCCGCCGTCGTCATTAAAACAGGCCGAAGCCTCGTTTGCGCTGCCAATTGTATGGCGTCTAATTTAGCATAGCCCTTTCTTTGCATATGGTTTGCAAATTCCACAATCAATATTCCATTCTTGGCTATCAGCCCCACCAAGGTGATAAAACCCACCTGTGAATATATATTGATGGTAGTGAAGTCCAAAAATGCGAACATCATCGCACCTGCCAAGGCTAATGGGACGCTACCAAGCAGCACGACCAGAGGATCTCTGAAACTATTGAACTGCACAGCAAGCACTAAGAAAACGAATATCAATGCAACCAGTAAAACACCTTCTAAGGTATTGCCCTCAAGCCTAATTTGGCGCGACTCTCCTGCGTAATCAATGCTATAATCAGCAGGTAATAAATCTGCCGCAGCATCTTCTAAGGCACGCAAACCTTGCTCCTTAGTAGTGCCTGGAATAACTTCACCGTATATTCTAAAGGCATTCTTTTGTTGAAACTTACTCAACACGCGCGGTGCAGTTTCAGTTACTAGGTTTGCAATGGAGCGAACTGGAACCAAGTCTCCCGCTGGCGTGCGAATTTGTAAATCGAGGATCGCATCCGGGTTTGCCCTGCCTTGGTCGTCAATCATCGGGATGACACGGTAAGCGCGACCATCTTGGTTATAACGATTAACAAAGTTGCCCGACAACAGCACCTCTAACTGCCGACTCACGCTGCTTAAGTCCATACCTAAGTCGGCGATACGCTCTCTGTTTAAGTTGAAGCGCGCTTGCGGTAAATCGATTTTTAAGTCGGTGTCAGCAAACAGAAACTTCTGACTTTCAATAGCCGCTTGCACCATTTTATTCGCATTCACCTTCATCTCTTCATATGAATCAGTGCTGAGCACAACTAATTCGACAGAAAAGTTACCGGATGTTGGTAGGGCGGAATCTAATACCGGAAATGCTTTTAGTCCTGTGACCGATGACAATGAGGCAAAGGCTTTCCAAAACATGTCTTGCACATTTTGTTCTCGTTCACTGGAGTCGACAAAATCGACGCCGCTAAATGCACCGATAGGATTCACTATTTGCCACATGAATTTAGCACCTTCAAGCTCTTTCATAGTATCTACAATACTGTCCATATTGTTCATGGTGTATTCTAAAGAGGCTTCTGGCGATGATTCAACTATCACGTTGATGCTGGATTGATCTTCCGTTGGTGCAAGCTCCTTTAAGGAGAATAAATAGAACGGTATTGAAAGTAGCGATAGGAAAATTGCGATTGTAAGCACTTGTGCCTTCCACTCAATGGTGCGCACGAGCACTTTTCCATATATGGCCTGCAAACGCTCAAAAAAGCCATTTACTCTGCGCGTCATCTTGCCTTCTTTGCCACCTTCTGGTGAAGCGTATGCGCTCATGATCGGAGAAAGCGTTATAGCAACAAAGCCTGAAATCAACACGGCGATGGCAAGCGTGAAAGCAAACTCTTTGAACAACGCTCCCGTCAGGCCTGACAGCAATCCAATAGGTGCGTAAACGGCGGCGAGCGTAATCGTCATACTGATTATCGGACCAAGCAACTGTCTGGAACTGGCCAAGGCAGCCTCCATTCTACTCATACCCTGACGCATGTATCGCGCGACGTTTTCAACCACCACAATAGCGTCGTCGACCACCAAACCAACCGACAATACGATAGCCAGAACCGTGAGTAGATTTAGCGTAAAGCCCATTAACGTCATTGCCGCAACTGCTCCTAGGATGGAAATAGGGATGGTGATGAGCGGGACCAAAGCGGTTCTAAATGAGCCCATCATAGCAACCACAACCAAGCCAACTAACAGCACTGTTTCTGCTAAAGTAATAAATATTTCACGCAGGGCGTTGCGCATATAAATAGTGCCATCATAACCGTCGGTAATGCTCAAGCCTTGAGGAAGCGTTGGGTTAACCTTTTCCAACATTTCATACAATCGGTCGCCAATTTCGATTTCGTTAGCACCCGGTAATGGCCATACTGATATGTACAACACCGTATTTTTATCCAAACGAGAACTGACCTGTCCTTCTTCTTCGCCTAGCTTTACCTCGGCAATGTCTTTAATTCTTATTTGTGCACCATCTACTTGGCGGATGACTAGGTTTTCAAACTGCTCAGGACTGGTGAGGGAGGTGTCTGTTAGCAGACCAACTCGCTGCTGCGGGTTTTCACTGCGGCCCACTGTGGCAACAAGATTGTTTGCGCGCAATGCTTGCGACACATCGTCGGCCGCCACGTCAAGTGCCGCCATTTTCTCTGCATTTAGCCAAATACGCATAGCCGGAGAGCGGCCTCCTTCGAGACCAACGCGCTGAACACCAGGAATGGTCGACAAACTTGGCACAACGCGTCGTGAAAGGTAATCAGTTACTTCAAGGCGCGACATGCCTGCGGTTTCTTCATCAAAGTTAACGGTTAGATAGAAAACAGCAAAGGGTCGATCGGCTCTGACAACTTGAACAGATGGGTCTTCAGCACCTGCAGGTAATTCAAACCGTATTTGATCAAGTCGCGAGGAGAGCTCCGCCAGTGCTCTTGTGCTGTCTACGCCGAGGCGTAACCATAGCGTAACTGTACTTACTCCTGGCGTTGTATTTGAATCAACGTAATCAACGCCGGGAACCGACGCCGCTGCGCGCTCTATCGGCTCAGTAATAAAACCCTGAATAACCTCCGCGGAAGCGCCAACGTATGGCGTGACTATTTGTAGTGATGCACTTTCGATTTTAGGAAATTGTAGGATTGGTAATTCAATAGCAGCGCGAATACCCACGAGGCATAGCGCCAGAGACATTACGATGGCTAATACAGGGCGCTTGCAAAAAACGTCCATGATGCTAGGTTTGCCAAGGTCGGGTTTTTGATTATCCATGGTAGTTATTTGCTCTGTTCGTCGGTGTAAACGAGTAGACCATCTCGCAGTTTGAACGAACCTTGTGTGGCAACTACATCGTTTATTTCCAAACCATTGCTCATGGCAAGATCAAGAATACTGATTTCGCCCTCTTTGGCGAGAACGTTGACAACTTGTCGACTGGCGCGCCAGTTGTCTTTATCGTCTTTGTTCAGTTTAAAAACATAAGTACCAAACGCATCGTAGCGAATTGCTTTGGATGTTAGCCTGACCACTTCTTTAGATGCAGAAACTGGCAGTGACACGGAAACAATAGAGCCTGGTTTTAACTTCATTTGATCGCTAGTGAGTTCGGCGCGCGCTTTCATATTCCTTGAACGAGTTGATATTTCCTGATCAATTGCAGCAACACTGGCCTTTGCATCATACAGACCTAAAATATCTGAAGTTACGCTCACTGGTGTCCCCACCGCTAAATTGGAATACGCTTGTGGAATATTGAAGTCGACCCAAACCGTGTTTGAGTTGCTGACTAATTTAGTGATCAGTGTGTTGGCAGACAAAAAAGCGCCCTCTTCGAGCTGATGCAACCCTGCTTGTCCGTCGAATGGAGCGACAATTGTCTTTTTCGCAATGACCGCTTCGAGTGACCGTTTTCTGGCTTTTGATACGGCTAATTGTGCTTTAGCTCGGTCAACTTGATCGCGACTTGAAGCTCGCTGCTCTACTAGCTTTTCGAATCTGTTGACGTCAAGCTGAGCAATGCTTATTTCTGCCTCAATTGCGTCGAGCTGGGCAAGCTCGTCATCAACCTGCATTCTTATTAGCACATCGCCTTTTTTAACGCTCCCGCCTGATGCAAAGCCGATAAAGGTAACGATGCCTTCGAGTTCGTTGCGGATTTCGATACTACGAGTCGCTAATACTGAGCCCGTGAGTGTTAAGTGAGGTTGCCAGCTTGACGTCTCGACGCGCTGAATTTGTACCGTTTCACTGGGTTCTGGAAATGACTCGCCAAAGGCAATAGCAGCCATTACCTGATTAAACTTAACAAAGCCAAGCGAGCCGACTACGACGAAACAAAATACGAGAGTTATTAACCAGCGACGCCAATGCATCTAATGCTCCTAAGCATGTAATCAAAATAAACGGGAAGGCTCTTTATCAACGCTATCTCCAAACGCCTCTAATGGAGTTTCCTCTATAGAAAGCTTTATAAACAGGATAGCGTATAACGAAATTACTTTGATAATAATACAGTGGGAGCTGGGGATTAGTTCATGAATTAAGTAATTGTCTTCGAAAATATTAAAAAGCGCCCAGCATTGTAAAATGATGAGCGCCTAGCATGTTCCAGTTGAACTAAAAGTTAGCCTTTTGAGTTGGTTTCGAACATTGTTTTCATTTTATTGGCGAAGGCGACAAAGTTTTCTTTCATGGTGGTTTTAATCTTAATGTTTAGTTCGGATAAGAAAACGAATCCCTCAATGGTAATTGTCGGAGCATGCGATGAAGCAACAGAGGGGGCTTTGTTCCGTGAGCTACCGAGTATACAAAAAGCCTTTGATAATACGTTTACATTTTCTGGAACATAAATTTTATCACTGCCTAAAATGCTGATGACTTTGACGGTGACATTTGGGCTGGTGAAACGTGCGTCTGTAAAGTCAAGGGTAGAGCCGCCTAACAAAGTGAATACTTTGATTTCTTTGGGTACGGTCCACACGCCGCTGCGGTCACTTTCGCCCAATATATTCACCAGTGTTTCAGTATCTTGTGCCGGAGTTTGACTGTAATTTACGGAAAACTGCTGTTCTTTATGCTTCTTCACTGTATCGTCTGGTGCAGCGTCTAAATCTTGAATTTGGTCGACCATTTCTTGATGCGATGATGTCGCAATAACTGCATCCAGTCTGCGTTCGAACGCTTCATTAGAAATTATGCCATGGCTGTAGTTATGAATAAGTACGTCAATGACTTCTTCTTTTACTTGCTCGATTGGTCTATCTTCTAATTTTACTGACATGCTTTTATTCCTTTGCTATCACGATGTGTTTTTATAAATTGAAGCGGTCTACCCAGCACTGAGCGTTTTTGCAGACCTCCCTGCCTATGCCAAAACATAAAGCAAAGCGCATACCAAATATAATTTCTATATAAAACAGTGTGTTAAATAATGTGTGAATTTGTATTTTAGTCATTTTTGCGAATAATTAGTAGGTTCAACTAAATTTCACACATATCGCTATTCTGTCGCTGTTAGTGAAGCTAGCGTCAACTTACGTCGTTTGCCTAGTACTGTTCGCTTAAGCCCCTGTCGTTCTTGTGAAGGCAAGAATCTCCTTGATGCTACCTCTATCTTTTTAAAATAAAGGATGTTTTGGGAGATCTTTGCCTTCGCAAAGACGACGAGAGGGATACATTGTTTAGGCGAACAGTTTTAGTCGTTCGTCGCAATAAACGTAAATGAATAAATTTGAAATCGTGTTTGCTTAGCCTGTAATCTTTCAACAAGATAGTTTGCGGGTAGTGTACAATCTGTCGATATCGTTGTTTTAAAATCTGCGCTGAAATTTAACTTTGTTTAATTTCAATAACGCCAAAACCAAACTGAATAATTGAAAACATAATGGCTCTAAAACCCACTATATACAAATTTACTATTACGCTGGCTGATCTTAACAATCAGCACTACCCCAATTTAAATTTGACTGTTGCCCAGCATCCTTCTGAAACGCTAGAGCGCATGATGGTTCGCGTGTTGGTATTTTGTTTGCATTCACACGACGACAGCGAAAACTTATTAGCGTTTACCAAAGGACTAAGTTCGGTTGAAGAGCCAGATATTTGGCAAAAGACATTAGATGATCAACTATTGACTTGGATCGACGTTGGCGAGCCTAGTTTTGAAAGAATGAAAAAAGCGTGTCGACTTTCTAAGAATACTTTCGTATATAGCTTTAACACGAAATCGGACGTTTGGTGGAAACAGAATAAGCAGCAATTTGACGCTTTACCTATTCAGTTTTTTGCGTTTGAATGGGAGCAAATTAAAGCGCTAGCAAAACAAGTTGAAAGGACCACAAACTGGTCCATCACCATCAGCGATGAATCACTTTTTGTGAGTACTAAAACAGAACAATTAGAAGCACAATGGCGGGTTTTAGAATAACCCCATATTGATGTAACACGCACAAGGTAAAGTAAAAGATATGACGTCTAAATTTGACGAAATAAGGCCGTATGACAATACAGATCTGGCTGACGTTCTAAAAAAACTAGTTAATAATGACGAATTTATTAGCACATTAGTTGCGTTTCGGTTTGCAAAGTGGCCCAAGTTTACGAAGCCGATATTCGGTTTTTTCATTAAACGATTTATTAGCAAAAAAATAAAAACGACAGCTAGCCTGCGCGGCTTCCAAGTAATGGTCGAGCCTTATATGCAGCGCATGATCGCTAAAACAACAAAAGCCTTAACGGTGACGGGGATAGACACACTCGACTTGTCAAAGCCTTGTTTGTTTGTGAGTAACCATCGCGATATCGCGCTCGACCCTGCATTTATAAATTGGGTGCTTCATATCAACGGGCAAGACACCGTTAGGATCGCTGTGGGTGATAACCTCCTGAGCAAGGATTGGGTTGCTGACATACTGCGATTAAATAAATGTTTCGTTGTGCAGCGTTCCGTTGAAGGACGCAGAGAAAAACTGGCTGCAGCCAAGTTACTCAGTGAATACATTCATTATTCCCAGCAACACGACGATCAGCACCTTTGGATCGCCCAACGTGAAGGGCGTGCAAAAGACGGCATTGATGCCACCAACCCGGCTATTTTGTCTATGCTGTCGTTAAATAAACCAAAGGATATTGATTTTGCTGATTATATTGCCGGCTTGAGAATTGTGCCTGTATCCATTTCTTATGAATTTGATCCGTGCGATGTAAGCAAGGCAAAAGAGCTGTGCCAAGCAGAAAAAGTAGGGGGCTATGACAAACCTGATAACGAAGATATGCAGAGTATCGTGAACGGGATAACGGGTCAAAAAGGCAGAGTAAACGTACATTTCGGGAAGTTAGTTAGTACCCAATTTAACAATGCAAAGGAGGTTGCTGCGTTTTTAGATAAAGAGATTTTGGCAGGTTATCAAACCTTTTCTACCTCCCGCGTTGCGCTGAATATGTTGGCTGATGCTGAGCCGGATGAATTGTCGAAAGCCGCACTATTGAAAATTGCTTCATCTGAAAAAGCAACCGCTAAGGATGAAGCAGCAAGACGTTATTTAGAGTCTCGACTCGCAATGCTGAGCATTGAGGAACAACGAAAGCTGTTGAAGATGTACGCAAATCCACTTATTCGACAACAACAGTAACAAGGTCGCGCGTATGCTGCGCATGAGTATATCAACTTGACCACGAGGAGCTGCAATATATGTCACATTCCGTTTCTGAGCCTTTAAGCTGCTGGCAATGCGGCAACATACTTAACAATGTGATTTTACCAGTGTCGCGGCGTGAAGAATGCCCATTTTGCAGCGCTGATCAACACGTATGCAAAATGTGTAAGGAATTTGATGGCCGAAACAATTGCAGCGAGCCAAGGGCTGAAGACCTTAGGGATAGAGAGAAAGCGAATTTTTGTGATTACTTTTCACCATCGGGAGAGGTAAGCGTGAACGCAAGTGGGCAACAAGCTAGGAAGCAAAAAGAAAGAGATGCAAAAGCACAACTAGCGGCTTTGTTTGGTGAGGAAGCAGAACCAGACGCACAGATGCTTAACCAAGAAGAAAGTTTAACGCCTGCGGAGTTGGCAGAACGTAAGCTTCGAGAAATGCTTGGCGGTTGATCTTTCCTAAAATAGGGTGCTTTTTAAGGCACAAATACATTGTTCGCTCGCTCTATTTACATTGATTAAAAAGGTTTATAGGCAAAAACTATGAACTAAGGGCGTAAACCAAGTACTCTATGAGTTCGTCCATTAATAACAGTAGCTTATGACATCTAAAATCCGCTTAACTCAATTTAGTCACGGTGCCGGTTGTGGCTGCAAAATTGCGCCTAATCTTCTGGAACAGTTTCTTAAAACTGATTTTGTTCCTTCGCCAGATCCTAAGTTGCTGGTGGGCAATAATACTAAAGACGATGCTGCAGTTTACGATTTGGGCGATGGTAGTGGCATTATTAGCACCACCGACTTCTTTATGCCCATTGTTGATGACCCTTTCGAATTTGGTCGAGTTGCTGCCACTAATGCGATCAGTGATGTTTATGCCATGGGTGGAAACCCTTTGATGGCAATTGCCATATTGGGCTGGCCTACAAAAACGCTAGGCCCTGAAATTGCCCAACAGGTTATTAATGGCGGCCGATACACCTGCCAAGAAGCGGGCATTCAGCTTGCCGGCGGTCATTCAATTGATGCACCAGAGCCTATTTTTGGACTCGCTGTCACGGGCAGAGTGGCGCTTAGCAATCTCAAGAAAAATTGCTCTGCAAAATCGGGTGATCTCTTATTCCTCACTAAGCCCATAGGCGTCGGAATTCTGGCTACCGCGCAGAAACAAGGGAAGCTCAAGCCTGAGCACGACCGCTTGGCTGTCGAAAGTATGATGCGTTTAAATACCGTGGGTGCCAAACTTGGTGAGCTAAGCGGCGTTAATGCGATGACAGATGTGACCGGTTTTGGTTTACTAGGGCACTTGCTCGAAATGTGTCAAGGTAGCGCTCTCAAAGCCACAATCAATAGTGCTGCAGTTCCGCTGTTAGATGAGTCTTTGTATCACTATATCCAAGAGGGCTGTGTTCCGGGTGGAAGTCAGCGCAACTGGGACAGCGTTCGTCAGTACGTTTCTCATATAGATTCTCGACAGCAAACGCTTTTGTGTGATCCACAAACGAGTGGGGGATTGCTAATTTCAATCGCTCCTGACTCAGTTGATGAGGCGATAGCAGTGCTGATAGCAGCCGGTTGTTTTTATCAACCTATTGGTCATATGAGCAGCGCCGCTGAAGCGCAGCACTTGATTGAGGTAATAACTTGAACAAAACTGATTTGCCAACGAGCAATGCTTACCGAGAGTTACTGCTGCAACAAACGCCTATGATTGATGTGCGCGCTCCTGCAGAGTTTGCGAAAGGTGCATTGCCCTCAGCAGTCAATCTGCCTTTCATTAACGATGAAGAGCGTCATCTTATTGGAATTTGTTATAAAGAAAAAGGCCAGCAGGCGGCCATTGATTTAGGCAACGAGTTAGTTAACGGTGATAAGAAAATTCAGCGTGTGGAAGCATGGAAGCAGTTCATAGAACAACATCCTAGTGCTGTTTTGTATTGTGCTCGTGGCGGTTTGCGCTCTCAAATCAGTCAGCGGTGGTTAGCCGATAGTGGTGCCAAGTGCACACGAATAATGGGCGGTTATAAGTCGTTACGCACGTTTTTGCTAAAGTATTTGGACGACTCATGTCGCGCCGAACGTTTTACTCTGCTATCTGGCATGACCGGCACGGGCAAAACCGATATTATTAAAACGCTTAATACCAGCATCGATCTTGAAGGTCATGCCAATCATAAGGGCTCAAGTTTTGGCCGTCCCTTGAATGAGCAGCCTTCGCAGATTGATTTTGAGAACAATCTTACCTCGGCTTTACTTCAGGTGCGTGAAAACTATCCAAAGCAAAGAATCATTCTGGAGGACGAAAGTCGTAATATCGGGGGCCGACATTTGCCCGACGCGCTCAATGTTGTGATGGCCGCCAGCGATATGGTCGTTATCGAGCTGCCGGTTGAGGAGCGTATTGAAAAACTGTGGCAAGAGTATGTGGTGCAGCGTTATGAAGAGACTATTGCGTACCATCAAAAGCATTACCAAAGCACAGGGCTAGGCTACGAAAAAGAGCAACTAAGGGAAGTTGGAGAGCAAGCCTTTTCAGACTATCTAATAGACAGTTTACTGAGACTAAAAAAGCGCCTTGGCAGTCAGCGTACCAATGAAATAGTAGCAATGATAAGGTCGGCAGTTAAGCGCCAACATACAGATAACTTTAGCAGTCATCGAGATTGGTTAAGAGCCATTACCATCGGTTACTATGACCCTATGTACCTTTATCAGCTAGATAAACGCAAAGATCGCGTCGTATTTAGAGGTGATCAACAAAGCGTTATCCGATGGCTGCGGGAAAATACCTAGCGCTATCCGATCTTGGTTAATTTGGCATAGGCCAGCATTAAAATCTTAGTGCCTACCGTGTCAAAGTTCACGTGAACACGCGCATGTTCGCCCGAACCTTCGTAATTCAGCACAGTGCCTTCGCCAAACTTCTTATGTTCAACGCGCTCACCTAACTTAAATCCACTGTCTTGAAACGCAGCATGCGAGGTAGCGCCACTGAAGCGATTGTGGACAGGCTGTTTTATTTGCGTTCGAAGCCTAATTTCTTCGATAAAGTCACCGGGTATTTCGCGAATAAAGCGCGATGGTGTGTGATATTTATCTTGGCCGTATAAGCGCCGAGTTTCAGCATAGGTAATCAACAGCTTTTGCATGGCGCGTGTCATACCAACGTAACAAAGGCGACGTTCTTCTTCTAATTTGCCGGGCTCGTCATTGCTCATCTGACTGGGGAACATGCCTTCTTCGACGCCGGCAAGTGTGACAAATGGAAACTCCAGACCTTTTGCACTGTGGATAGTCATCATTTGCACTGCATCCTGATTTGCATCGGCTTGAGCGTCGCCTGCCTCTAGCGACGCGTGTGCTAAAAATGCAGATAGTGGGCTCATTTCTTCGGCTTCCTCGGGCGCTTCATATTGCTTACAAGCAGTCACTAATTCTTCTAAGTTTTCTACTCGGGCTTTTGCTTTTTCACCTTTTTCAGCCTGATACATGGCGTATAAACCAGAATGCTTAATAGCATGGTCGGCTTTTTTCTCAAGAGGCAGGTCTTTGACGTCCTGCGTCATTTGTAGGATCATCTCTACAAAGCCTTTAAGTGCATTCGCTGCGCGCCCTGAAAGCATGTTTTGTGCAAGCATTTTACTGCTGGCCTGCCACATCGAAATATCGTTTTCTCGTGCAAATACGCGTAAGTTTGAAAGCGTTTTGTCACCCATGCCGCGCGTTGGCGTGTTGACTACGCGTTCGAACGCGGCATCATCAATTGGCTGATTAATTAAGCGCAAATAAGCCAGCGCATCCTTAATTTCTTGTCTTTCGAAGAAGCGTAAGCCGCCATAAATTCGGTAGGCTAAACCTTCATGTAGTAACGCTTCTTCCAGAACTCGAGATTGCGCGTTGTTGCGATATAGGATGGCGCAATCGCTAAGCGCAGCACCTTGTTCGTAGTAGGTTTTAATTTGCGAAATAATGAAGCGAGCTTCGTCTAAATCATTAAACCCTGCGTACAGCGCAATTTTTTCGCCCTCACTATCTTCGGTCCATAATTCTTTGCCTAAGCGGCCAGGGTTATGGCCAATCACCGCGTTGGCAGCGTTTAGAATGTTGGAGGTAGAACGGTAGTTTTGCTCAAGTTTGATAGTGTCTGCTGTAGGATAGTCGCGCAAGAAGTGCGAGATATTCTGAACGTTCGCACCGCGCCAGCCATAGATAGACTGGTCGTCATCACCCACAATCATCATGTTGTTGTTGTCACATGCAAGCAGTTTTAACCATGCGTATTGAATGTTGTTTGTGTCTTGAAATTCGTCTACAAGAACCGCTCGGAAGCGCTTTTGATAATGTTGTAAAACCTTAGGATTGTTAGCCCAAAGTTCGTGGGCTCTTAACAGTAGTTCTGCAAAATCAATCAAGCCTGAGCGTTGACAAGTTTGCTCATAAGCAGCATAAATTTCCTTCATTTTTTGCTGAGTGTGGTCGCCGTGGGTTTCAATATGCTTTGAACGCAAGCCTTCGTCTTTATTACCGTTTATGTACCACTGAATTTGTTTTGGCGGCCAGTGCTTTTCGTCTAAGTTCATCGACTTTAATAAACGTTTGATTAAACGGTACTGATCGTCCGAATCGAGTATTTGGAAATTTTCAGGTAAACCGGCTTCTTCGTAATGCGAACGCAATAGACGATGAGCTAAGCCATGGAAGGTGCCAATCCACATAGTGTTCATGGGTTGGCCCATTAAACGTTCAACACGTCCACGCATTTCACGAGCAGCTTTATTAGTAAAGGTCACGGCTAAAATGCTGTAAGGCGCAACTGACTCCACTTCCATCAACCAAGCAATGCGATGCACCAATACTCTGGTTTTACCGCTACCTGCGCCAGCTAAAATCAACATGTCTTGCGCTGGCGCTGCAACAGCTTCACGTTGCTTGTCGTTAAGATCTTCGAGTAGTCGAGTTACGTCCATTAAATTTCTTTTTTACTTTGCGTTAGATACGCGAAGTATAGCAATAAAGCTGTGCGTTTATACAGTCTTTATGTTTTTATACTACTTGATATCGTTTTTAACGAAACCGCAGGTTCTGGTGATTTAGTTGACTGATTGCCGTTTTGCCCATTAACTTCATGCCTCGTTCAAGCTCTGCGTGCATTAAGCCTAAAGCTCTTTCAACTCCGGGTTGACCCGCTGCCGCCAGTGGATACAAATACATTCGGCCAATACCCACTGCTTTTGCTCCTAGCGATAAGGCTTTAAGCACGTGCGTTCCGCGCTGCACGCCGCTGTCAAACAACACATCAATTTCATCGCCAACCTCGTCCATGATTTCTTTGAGTTGGTCAAAGGAACTGCGTGAACCGTCAAGCTGTCTGCCGCCGTGATTCGAAATAACAATGCCAGTGCAACCAATTTCGATGGCGCGACGTGCATCTTCTTTGCTCATGATGCCTTTTAAACAAAATTCACCGTCCCATTCTTTCACCATGGCCTCGACATCTTTCCAATTCATCGAAGGGTCGAGCATGTCGGTGAAATAGCCACCAATTGATGTTGCGCCATTGCTCATATCAACGTGATCTTCGAGCTGTGGCAACTTAAAAGATTCATGGGTGACATAGTTGATGCCCCACATCGGCTTAATCGCAAACTGCAGCATACCGCTTAACGTCAATTTGAAAGGAATCGAAAAACCTGTGCGAAGATCGCGTTCACGGTTGCCACCGGTAATCGAATCGACGGTAAGCATCATCACTTTGACGCCGGCAGCTTTGGCACGCTGCATCATGACCGAGTTCAGTTCTCGATCTTTATGAAAATAGAATTGATACACCTGCGGAGTGTTAGTTTGCTTTGCTATTTCTTCAATACTGACAGTGCCTAGGGAGCTTACACCGAACATGGTGCCATATTTTTCTGCAGCAGCTGCTACCGCTCGTTCACCTTGGTGGTGAAATAAGCGTTGTAGGGCTGTAGGTGAGCAATAAACAGGCATTGCGAGCTTTTGTCCCATGACGGTGACCGATAAATCAACGTCTCTGACCCCTTGTAATACGCTGGGGACTAGGTCGCAGGTGTCGAATGCGGCGGTGTTGCGTCTGTAGGTTGTTTCGTCGTCGGCGCCACCGTCAATGTAATTGAAGATAGGGCTGGGTAAACGCTTTTTCGCCAATATACGAAAATCATGAAAATTATGGCAGTGCTTCAAACGCATTTATGTTCTCCTGAAAAGAAGGCATTTTTGCTCAATCATATACCGCTACTATTGGCATTAATAGCCGAATGTACAATGCGACTTTGGGATGGGGTTCACAGCCAGCACTATCGATAAACATTAGCAATAAGTCACGGTTGTTCTAGTATTGAAAGAGTGACATTAACGCAAAGGGGATGAAATATTGCCGCGTTTCATGGTTCAACCTTACAAAGTGCGTATATGTGGAAATCAACTAGTGAATTGCACATATTTTTACTCTACAATCCGCGGTCTCTTTTTTAATAGCTCAGGACAAAGATGGCAGCAATAGGCATAGATTACGGTACGTCAAATTCAGAGGTGGTATATTTTGATGGGAAGCAGCATCACTTCATCAAACTCGACCCTAATGTTGAACAATCGAATAAAATTCGTTCTTCCGTTTTTGTGTATTACAAAGATGAACTGCCGCGTCCGCCAGTGTCTGCCATTGAGGCTAAAGTATCGCAAATTCAGCGTGCTATTAATGACCAACTTGAAAAGGCTAAAAACAGCTACTACGAAGCAAAAGATCCGCGAGAGCAGCGCGTTTTTAGTGAAAGAATTGACGACCTACGTGCGCAGTACCACAACAAGCCGGCTTTACAGCGCCAAGCTATCCAACTTTTGCTCAAATATATGACAGTGCAAGACCTGTCTTTACATCAGCTTGTCGAAACAGGTGAATTTGCGTTTGGCGAAGAGGGGTTTAAACGTTACCTCAAAACGCCTGATAAAGGGCGTCTAATTTATTCACCGAAAAACTTTCTTGGCGCCCATCTGGTGCCGGGTCAAAAAGCGGCCTTCGTTGGCATGATTGCTAAACAGTTGGCTTACTTCCGCCAAAGCGCAGAGCAGCAGTTAAATAAAACCGTGGATACTGCAGTCATCGGTCGCCCTGTTAAGTTTCATGGCACCAGAGGCGAAGAAGGCAATAATCAAGCAATCGACATTATGACGGAAGCGGCTAAAGCGGCAGGTTTTGCGCACGTTGAATTCTTAGAAGAACCGATTGCCGCTGCCTATAAAATTGAACCCAATTTAGCCAAACCAACCAATGTATTGGTGGTCGATATTGGTGGTGGTACTACCGATATTTGCTGTATTAAGTTGTCACCCGAAAAACGCACTAATCTAAATCGTCAGCAGGATGTCATGTCAGTGACAGGCGCGCGAATTGGCGGTATGGAGTGTGATAAAAACTTAATTGTGAAGTCAATCGCGCCCACAATGGGCCAAGACTTGAAGATGACTAATGGTCTGCCTGTGCCACCCACCTATTTTTCTGATATGTGCGCGGTAGATGATATTCCCAAGCTCAATAGATTCTTCTCTGATGAATATGGTCTGGATATTGCGCAAACAATGTCAATCATAAAAGAGCCTAAACTTTTAGGGCGCTTGCTGACTGTGCAAGAAGACAAACTTTCGGCTCGCTTGGTTAACTCCTCTCGTTTGGCTAAAGAAATGCTTTCTTCCAAAGATGAAATCACCTTGCCACTGCATTATATCGAGGCCGATTATGACGTTGACTTGTCGGTCGAAGACTTGAATCGTTCCATGAAATCTTGGTTAAGCCGCGTAAAACGCTTAGTTGTGGAGTGCCTAGAAAACAGCAGTGAAGAACCCGAAATGCTATTCATTACAGGTGGAATGAGCTTGTCGCCAATCGTGCGTAAGCAACTTACTGAAGAGATGTTGCCTAATTTACCCTTAATAGAAGGGGATGCTTTTAATTCGGTTTGCGAGGGCTTAGCGATTCAGGCTGCTAGGCTATAGAAGTCGACTTTTATGCCTGCAGTAAATCGGTTTCTTTATGATCTCTAGCCTCTTATGTGGGGTAATAAAAATACAATCTGTAGAAACACACTGCTTTTTTTATTTAAAATCAAAAGTGGTGCTCTAGTAGTTTGCGTGAACTTAGCAATTTGAGCTTGAAGTGTTTTGATACTTGAATATTTTTAAAATAATCTTGGAGAAATAATGCGGGCTAGTGCAAAAGTAATCTTATTTAGTTTGCTACTCACTGTATTTGTTAATACTCATGCTGACGCGCAAAACTCGCCCGTTGATGTTTCTGTTACTTATCCTTCGGTAACTACAAATTATCAAACCTTATTACTAACGGGGACGATAGAATCCTCCCAAGACGCCTTATTATCGCCCCTTGAATCTGGTGTTGTTGCAGAACTTTTCGTTGAAGTGGGTGATGAAGTCAAACAAGGCCAAGCTTTGTTAGCCTTAGATAATAAACTTGGGCTATTAGCAGAACGTCAAGCTCAGGCTAACTTAAAAGCTGCCGAAGTAGCGCTTTCTGAGGCACAACGCTTATACAAAGAAGTCGATACGCTTTCAAAACAACAGCTAGCCGCCAAAACAGTTGTAGAAGAACGCTTAACTAATGTCGCGAGAGCTGAAGCCGAGCTTTCTAGGCTGCAAGCTACTCTGGACCTGCAGCAAGAAATCCTTAAAAGACATGTGTTAACCTCGCCATTTTCGGGTGTGATCTATCAACGGATGGTAGATGTGGGAGAGTGGATTACGCCTGCAACCGGTGTGCTAGCCATTGTCTCTCAGCAAGACAAACGCTTGAGCATTGAGGTGCCGCAAGAATATTACGGTGTTTTTAGTCAGCTTAATTCACCCATTAAAGTGATGCCCGACAGTCATAATCAATCCATTGTAATGGGCAGCATTGAGCGACTAGTTGGCGTATCTAACAGACAAACGCGATCTTTTACCGCACACATTGCCCTTCCTTCCGATGCGAAAATGCTAATTGGTATGTCTGCTCAGGCAGAAGTTAACCTACCTGACACAGAGCAAACGGCGTTTTGGTTGCCTGCTTCGGCACTAAAGCAGCACCCCGATGGCGGTTGGAGTATTTTCGCTGCCGTGGATAATCGCGCCAAACGTGTGATAGTTGAGATTATAAAAGAGCGCGGTGATTTGGTGTTAGTGACCAATGCGAGCGTTGACCAAGCATACGTAACTACTGGTGTTGAATTGTTAAGTGACAATGTACAGCTCAATATTAATAAGAATGCACCAGCCTCATGATTGAGTCAGCCATTAAACACGGGATTTTGGTTGCAGTAATAGTTAGCATCAGCTGTATTTTGGGAATTGTTGCTGCCATCAGTATTCCTGTTCAGATGATCCCAGACCTTGAAGTACGCACAATTTCAGTGCGCACGGGCTGGCCTGGAGCCACTCCGCAGGACGTTGAAAAAGAAATTCTGATTGAACAAGAGCGTTACTTGCGCAGCGTAACCGGCCTTCAGCGCATGATATCGTTAGCAGAAATGGGACAGGGGAATATCGAGCTAGAGTTTCCATTTGGCGTTGACGTTAATGAGTCTTTAATCCGCGTAAGTAATGCGCTAAGTCAAGTACCTAGCTACCCTGAAAACGTCGATCAACCTAGGTTGTTTTCTGATTCGTTTTCTAGCAATGCGTTTATGTATTTTCAGTTGATTCCAGTTGATGGCAACCCGATGGAGCTAGACATCGACATGCTGTTCAATTTTGCTGATGAAGTGATTCGACCTCGCATGGAAAGTGTCCCTGGGGTATCGCAAATTGAAATTCGCGGTGGTACAGAAAGACAAATTCAAATTAATATTGATGCAGCTAAGTTGGCGCAGCGTGGCATAAGCCTTACTCAAGTTCGAGACGCCATTCGTAGTCGTAATTCTGACTCATCGGCTGGTGATATTGAGGACGGGAACAGCCGTTTTTTATTGCGCGTGGTTGGGCGGTTTGAGGAGCTTAATGAGCTTAGAAACGCCATTATTCAACGCAATGGAAACAGCAATGTATATTTAAAAGATGTCGCTACGGTCAAGCTTGATCATTTTGAAAAACGTGAGCTTTCTTATGCGAATGGAGAACGTAATTTAGGCTTATCAGTGCGTCGCGAGACGGGTTCTAACGTGATCGAGATTAAGCAACAAATATTGCCGATTGTAGCCGAGCTAAATGAACAGCTTTTAGCAGCCAACGGCTTGAAAATGGAGCTCTTCAGTGACGACGTAATATACGTATCCAGTTCACTCAAAAATGTTTGGATTAATCTGCTGTTGGGCGCAGGCTTAGCAACTTTGGTGATGTTTTACTTTCTACGTTCCGCTCGTACAACGTTAATCGGCGTGATTGGCATTCCTTTGTGCACCATTGCTGCTTTTATCGCACTCTTAGCCTTTGGCCGCACAATTAACGTCATATCAATGGCGGGTGTTGCTTTTGCTATCGGGATGACGGTCGACAACACTATCGTTGTGCTCGAATCTATTGTGCAGTTTAGACGCAAAGGACTAGCTAGGTTAGAAGCAGCCATAGAGGGTGTGAAAGACGTGTGGCCCGCCGTGCTAGCGTCAACAGCGACTACGATATTAGTTTTCGCGCCCATTTTATTTATTCAGCAAGAGGCCGGTCAACTCTACTCCGACGTCGCAATCGCGATTTCAGGTGCTATTTTAGCTTCCATGTTGGTCGCCATTTTCGTTGTTCCCGTTGCAATGGGAAGACTCAATAGCAACGCATCTGAAGAGAAAGGGATGCAGCAGCGTGTGGCGAATCAATGTAAAGCATTAGTAGAAAAAGTAACTGCCACTGTCTTTAGAGCAAGGGTTGTAGCGGGGTCTTTCATCGTAATAATAATGACAAGCGCTTATTTGTTAATGCCTGCTGCTGAATATCTGCCTGAGGGGGAAGAGCCTAAAGCATTCTCAACGATGACTGCGCCTCCGGATTTCAACTTAAGCAAAATGGAACAGATTGGTGATGAATTGCGCGCGTATTTTACGCCTTTTGTAGAGGCTGACCCTGACGCTTTTGCTAAGGGTGAAGCCGAGATGCCCTCACTATTATTTTATAACATGCGAGTGAATATCGGCGGTATTTGGATGGTCAGTATGCCAACCAACCCTGAAGAGGTTGGCGCCATGATGGACATTATTACCAACAAATTTGAGAGCTATGAGGGAATGCGCGCGTTCTCGTCTAGGGGCTCTATTATTTCTAGCAACGATGGTGGCACTCGAGCTGTAGCAGTAGAAATTGCCGGTAGCGACATCGAACAACTGTACAAAGCGGCCAATGCTGTATTTAAAAAAGCGGACAGTTATTTCAACAACCCTCAGCTTAACTCTGACCCAAGCTCGCTAACCTTGGAGCAACCTTTCATTGAAATTCGACCAAATTGGCAGCGATTGGCCGAGTTGGGAATGAATGCCAGTGACTTTGGGTACTCCGTAGCGGCAGTAAGCGACGGTGCTTTTGTTGATGAATTTCTTCTAAATGACGACAAAGTTGATATGTTTATGTTTAGCGGCGCTGGCAATCAACAAACCATCCAGCAGCTTGCTTCGACTCCTATTTTAACGCCAGCGGGAAATGTTCTACCGCTGAACTCGTTAGCAACATTGCTCGAAAGTAAAAGCAGCGACTCGGTAAGACGTATAGACGGCGAACGCACGGTGTCGGTATATATTATTCCTCCACGCGAAGTGGCGCTTGAAACTGCCGTGAAAACTGTGCGCGAGCAACTTTTACCTGAATTGCGTCGGGAAGGAGCAATTGCGCAAGGTTTAAAGGTCAGTATTTCAGGTGCTGCAGATCAGTTAGAGGCTACTCAGGAATCGCTGTCACAAAACTTTATTATCGCAGTAGCGCTTTGCTATTTGTTGTTGGTCGCGATATTCAGTCACTGGGGCTATCCTTTGTTCGTGTTAACTATGATCCCACTGGGGATGGCAGGTGGTTTACTTGGTTTGATTGCGCTAAATGGGGTTAACGGCCTGTTTGGTGGGGGGTATCAGCCGTTCGACATGATTACCATGCTGGGCTTCTTAATTTTATTAGGCACGGTGGTAAATAATCCAATTTTGATAGTAGACCAGACCCGACGTAATTTACAGAAAGGCAAAGAACTAAGCGATGCCGTCAAAAGTGCGGTTGAAACCCGATTGCGACCCATCATGATGTCGACCACAACGACTATTTTTGGCTTAGCACCTTTGGTACTGATCCCTGGCGAGGGCACAGAGCTATATCGTGGAGTGGGGATCATCGTTTTGAGCGGAATATTTGTGTCGACTATTTTGAGTCTTACATTTTTACCAGCTTTGTTAGTTGCGGTGTTGACTCAAAGGTCGAAAAAAGCGGCTTGAGAAATATTAACGAGAGAAATATTAATTAACACTGACCCCTTTATTTCTCAGCTTGTAAAGGTGGGGCAATGTTTGTATGTTAGGAATTATAAAAATGACATCAGAGCAATCAAGCATGAGACCTCACACTCCATATACAAATTCATTTGAAAAACCAGCTTGGCGCAAGTTAACGACGGCGTTTGTCGCATTATTGATTATGCTAACGATATCAACAATGGCTTCTGCACAGTGGGTCAATCACTATCCAAAAGTAAATGATTTTGGTCACCAATTGTATTTGGAGCAACATGAGCTGCCCATACATACTTTCGGTATAACCGATCCTGCTCCTTCGCCTGATGGCAAGACAGTTGCGATCGCCTCTAAAGGCTGGATTTGGTTACTTAATTTAGAAACCGGCGTGGCGAGACGTTTTACTGATTCGGGCGCCGTGGATTCGCGACCAAGATGGTCTCCGAAGGGCAAGCGACTAACGTTTGTTCGAGACTTTGGTGACGATACCGCAGTTGTTATTAAAGAGTTAGATAACGGAAAGGAAACCGTTATTAATAGCATAGCAATCGACATCGACCCTGAGTTTTCCGTCGACGGACGGTACTTGTATTACAGCAGCGGAATATCTGGCTCTCTGAATCTATATCAGCGAGAAATTGGCAGTGCAACACAGCAGGAAATTAGCAATTTAAAACAGGTGGAACGTAACGTCAGGCGCTTAGCTAGTGGACAAGGGATAGTGTATTTGCATGGTGATGGCGCGCATCGAGTATTAAGACACCGCGATTTTTTAGCCGGTAGCGATGAGATAATTAAAGCTCAGACGCTCACATACCATCTTTCTAGCGATGTGCATCCAACTCGTGATTTACTAGTGTACAGCGCACCTATTGATAACGACTACCATCTGTGGACCATGGATATGTCCGACCAAAGAGTATCCAAAAGATTAACTACTGGAACCAGCTTTGCGTTAACGCCTGCATTTAGTGCTGATGGCAATCAAATCTATTACGTTCAATTAAGCGATAATCGTCAGTTTCAACTTATGCGCATGAGTACCTATGGCAGCAAGCCGGAGGAAGTTCAGGTGACGACTTGGGATTACAGAGCACCTTCTGGCCAGTTGGATATCTCTATATTTGATGGGCAGCAGTCTCCTGTGGCTGCTCGCTTATCCATCGTATCGGCCGACGGTCATCCTGTTTCTAATCCAAAGGGCGCAACTTTTGTTGACCCTCAAACAGGGCGTACCTATTTTTACGTCGACAAATCAATAAGTTTGACCCTACCAACAGGTGAATATGAAGTTCTGGCTGCGCGCGGACCGCTGACGAATTTAGTATCGCGAACACTGAAGGTTAAAAAATCTAAGACAGAGCAACTCAAAATCGAGCTTGCACCTATTTGGGACAGCAGCAGAGCAGGTTACTATTCAGCAGATTTTCATGGTCATCTTAATGGTGACGGCCACCAACGCGCGAGCCATGAGGACGCCCTGCTGCAAATGCAGGGAGAGGACCTCAATATGCTTTCACCTATGTCCTGGAACCGATGGGAACGCCTCATCGACAGCGACATTGTGGGTAAACGCACAACGCAAGATGCATATACCGTTGTTCAGGGTCAAGAGGTACGCTCTCATTTTCATGGGCACATAGGCTTACTCAATATCACCGAACCCTTTACGCCTTGGTTTTTTGGGCCGAATAACCCGACATTAGGTGACCCTGATTTGACCAACGCGGATGTGTTCGCCTATGCCAACAAAGTGGGAGCCTTCGCCACGTATGTGCATTCAGTGGGTGATGATGAAGACCCTTTTTCTGCTGAAGGTAACATAAACGGCATTCCTTTAGAGCTTGTATCAGACGGCGTGCTTGAACCCAAGATGGGGTTGGAGTTGGTGTGCGCATGGACAAGTCCTCTCGGTACCTCAGAGCTTTGGTATCGCTTGCTCAACATAGGCCAACCTGTCATTGCTATGTCGGGCACAGATACTTGGATAGATTTTCATCGCACACCTGCTGTGGGAACAGGTCGCGCTTATGTGCGCCCGCTGAACGAAAATAGCGATGCCGACCCCATTCTTGCTGGAGCGCTTGCTGGAAGAAGTTTTTTAAGCACGGGGCCGATGATAGCGTTCTCATTAGATAATGGCGTTAAGCCTGGCGATGTGAGCGACAGCGGTAAGCAAAATTACACATTAACCCTCGCAAGTACCGTCGCTTTGGAAAAAGTTGAAATTGTCGTCAACGGAAAGGTCTTACAAACGCTAGCAGGCATAAAGAGTGGTGAAACCAAAAGTTATCAAGGCCAATTAGAACTGCCTGAGGGCGGCTGGGTTGCTGCGCGCGCTTATGCATCCGAGCAGCGAGCAGACAGCTGGCCAAGCATGCATGCAAGACCGTTTGCTCATTCATCGCCGATTTGGATAAAACAGATTGGTAGCACGACTACAGCGGATAAAGCCAAAGCCGCTGGCGAACTGATTCGCGCAATCGATGCAGCCGAAATAAGAGCGAAAAAAGCGTATGGAGACAAGCCAATGCCGCGACTATATGAGCGTTTTGATGAGGCTCGTAAAGCATTGTTAAACATGCAGTAAGAGGCTTGCTTATTTGCGTTTTAACACGTTATCGCTACCTTCCTGATTTAGGTTTACCGCACGAATTGGGTATGGAATCACAATGCCTTCTTGCGCAAATCTTTTGTGTAAGGCTTTGATAAATTCGGACCTGATAAAAAAGCGATTGAAATATTCCTGTGCTCGCAGCATCACTGTCAAATTGATACTCGAATCGTCAAACCCGGTAAAGATTACAAACGTGTCGTATTCCGGAACACCCCATTTATGGCTTTTTAGCACTTGTTTTGCGACTTCAAGTGCCACTTTCTCGACATGCTCTAAATCAGAATCGTAGTGCACCCCCAGATCTACCGGCACCGATAGCTGTTTTTCAGGATAATAATAGTTAATGATTTTCGATTGTGCGAGTTTACTGTTAGGCATAATGACGATGTTATTTGGGAGCATTTTTATCCATGTAGAGCGCCAACCTATCTTTTCGACGAAGCCTTGCTCACCTGAATCCAGCTCAATAAAGTCTCCCACTCTGATAGGTTTATCGGCGAGCATTTGAATGCCCGAGAAAAAATTTTCCAAAGTGGGTTGCAAGGCTAGCGCAATCGCAAGGGAACCAATGCCTAAGGAGGCGACAAGAGGCGTGATCGAAATGCCAATATTGCTCAGTACAATGAGCATACCAATGATAATAATTACTGTCCGCAGAAGCCCTCTTAAAAGCGTACCACTGCTTTGCAAACCACTTCCTTTTGAGATAATGCGGGTAATACTCATACGAGCAAAGTGATCGGCAAAAACTAGCATTGCAACAATAGTTAATAACAATGCAATGAGATTAATCTGAGTAACCCACGTGTTGAGAGTTTCGTCATAGAATTTCATAAGCTGCTCTGTTGCCTTTAAACTAATTGTCACTATTAGCAAACTTAAAGGACGCTTGGCAGCTCGCACTGCTATTGCAGGCCAGTCATAATTGGTGGGGTGATTCAATGCTCTTAAATAGATATATATAAAACGTTTTATTAGCCAAAGACCAAAAAAAACGAAGAAGAAGAATATTGGCCCTATTGCCCAAAAAGGAACCCACTGAGCGAGCCAATTCGGAATATTTGCGATTACTGTCACGGAAATATGCACCCTGTTAAAAAGCTTTGTTATCTAATGAGCAATTACTACACCACTAAATCTGACAATTTTGGTGTTGTAGGGTATTGAAATATATGCATAAAATAAATATATATAAACTAAGAAAATACTACCGCACTTAATCTATGCATAGCTGCACCACGCTTGCCGTTTAAAAGAGCTTTGTAATCTAAAAATAGCTCGCTTGCCCAAAAGCAAGCTTCGAGCACAAGCACGCACAAGTAATAGTATGAGAAGGTCTTATCTTTTTTTTATTAATCAGGCAATATAGTGGCTTGTTGCGATGCAATTTATAGGGATTTATTTATGCAAAAAGGTAGGGAGCTTTTATTAATTCTCTTTTACATGACATTTTTCTGCTTATTTGCGTATCCCGCTCTCTCGGAAGAATTAGATGAACTCCGCATAAATGGTTTGAGAAAAGAGTTAGAGTTACAACTCGAAATCAATAAAATCCCGGGACTGTCGATTGGGATTGTTAAAAATGGAGAAGTTGTTTATCTGGGAGGATTTGGATACCAAAACATAGAGAAACAGATTCCAGTTACAAAAGATACAATATTCCCGATAAGCTCGGTTAGTAAACCTATCACATCAATTCTGGCTGGTATCAAAGTAGATGACGGTGCGATTGATTGGGATGATTTAATCACCAGCTACTTACCAAACTATAGATTTATAAATAAAAATAAGGCTGTCCCAATTACGCTCAGAGGCGCCCTTTCACATAAGAGCGGTTATGGTAGAAACGATGGCCTTTGGGCAGAGCCAACAACTACCCGATTTGAAATTTTGAAAGCCGCGACTAAAGCAATCCCTTTAGCAGACTACGGGGCTGAATATCACTATAACAATGTGATGTATCTAGCCGCTGGTATGGCTATCGCGCACGAAGAGGGTTTCAACTGGGACTCACTGTTGAATAAACGCCTTCTAAAACCTTTACAGATGAACAATACAAGCACCGACTTTGCGAAGATATCCGCCGACCCACGTACATCTAATGGTTATTATTGGGATGAAGTTGATGGGCAATTCAATGCGTTACCACTTAGAAATTTGTATAACGTTGCTCCAGCAACGGGGATTTACTCTAACGCTGAAGATATGAGTAAGCTACTGAAGTTTATTCTTGCAAAAGGAAAAGTTCAAAGCGAACAACTTATTCAGCCTAGTACGTTAACGGAATTACTTAGCCCTATGACTGACATTAGTCCAGTTTATAAGTATGGACTTGGATGGAATTTGGCTGAATACGACGGTGAATTACTCGTCGAGCACTCTGGAAATATTGAGGGTTACTCAGCACAAATAGCGATGTTACCAAAGTCAGGAGTTGGCTTTATATTGCTTATGAATGTGTCGATTTCCCCCCTTCAATCCTCTTCTATAAAGCTAGTGTTTGATGCGTTAACGAAAGATGTAAAATCAGCAGACGTAAAAAAAGACTACAGCCAATTTGTAGGTGACTATGAAGCCAACTTTTGGCAATTTAAAGATGTTTACTTTAGCTTCCAGATGCAAGGTGGAAAGCCTGCATTGAAAATTCCGGGACAAACCACCTATTTGCTTAACCCTCCTGATGAGGATGGCATGTTCTATTTTGAAGTGACCAACAAAGTTGCGGTTTCATTTAATGTTAATGAGAAAAATGAAGTGATTAGCATGGTACATCACGAGATGGGGGAGCAATTCAGTCTTCCTAAAAAGACTTTGGAGCAGCCTAGGGGGAAAATTGAAAAGGAGCAGGCTGAGATACGGAAAAACAAGCTGCTAGCTAAAATGAATGTAGATCAACAAAGAGATATTTACGAAAAATTAGGCTCCGTCACACTCAGTGGCTCTATCATTCAAGATCAATCCGGTTTGCAAGGAAACTTTGAGCTGATAGCAAATAAAGAAGATTGGACCTTTGAGCAGTATTTTAAACCATTTGCTTTTTTAAGAACCAATCAAAATTCAGATGGGGGCAGTAACAAACGGTTGCGACATGAATACCAACTTAAGGGCAAATTACATGAGCATATGGCCAGAGAACATATCTTCAACTATTTGTACTGGGATATAATTTATAGTGACTTCTCAGAGCTATCTGTCTCTGACGACAAGGATTATCTATCTGTCACCATGAAAGGCAAAACCTCATTTAGCACTAATGCTTATATTGACCCTTCAACAGGGGATCTTCGAAAGATATCAATGCAATTTATTGACCCTGTTTGGGGGAGTACCCAAGAACTATTTCATATGACAATTACCAAGATTACTGTGGTCTAAGTTTTCCAACTAGGTTCGTGATTGATGACCATGAAACTGGTGAATCAATCTTTAATGTAACCAATATAACAAGTGATGGGTGCGTTAAATAATAATTTTAATTACTAATAGTTGGAATTTGCTCATTTCAGCCAAACTTTCAAACGTCCCTATTCGCGCTATTGCCGTCATACAATAACCTTTTGTTAAATGTTGCTAGAACGCCCTAAATTCTTCCCGAATCAAAAAGACAACTGTCACAGGGTTAGCAAATAGCTTTAATTCTCCTTAACCTCGGTTTTGAATGTAAATTAGATTAAGCGCACTACCAATACGCTCAATAACTAATAAAAACGCTGTTAAGTTAAAATACATCAACAGTTAATGTCGTGGTGAAATTCAAATCATCACCACAGGTGTGAGTTGCTTTTTTGGTGCTATTATCAGATGTATTGTCATAATCAAAACTCAATGTCACGGAATTACAACCTTCGTTCGGTCCAGGATCTTCATCATATGCTTCCATAATCACTCTTATACGATCTCCCTTATCTAAAGTGCCGATAAAATATTGACACTTGTTTGTCCACGATCCAATCCTACCTAATGAGGTTTCACCAAAACTACACTGTTTGTACCTTGATTCAGAGTTAATACGAATATAGGCATTCCAAACTAAATCTGCACCGTTATCACCGACACCCTCGTCATCAGATTTTGTCACATTAAATTCTGTTGACGTTATTTCTATTCGTTTATTAGCAAAGGTTGGGTCGGTACCGTGGTTCTGTATTTCTAATCCATCATCCCTATCATCCCCATCCGTATCTGGATTGTCAGGGTCGGTTGGATTCCAGCTAGAAGTACCTGATATTTCAGAGCCGTCGTTTATTCCGTCATTATCTGTGTCGGCGTCTGACCACGAGGACACCGGCGCGTTCAAATAAACGGAGCTGCCATTCACGCTAGGAAGTGTAAAATCTGAGAGCTCTTGATTATCATCTAGTGAATCAAGGTCAGTATCTTTTTCATTTAAATTAGAACCAATATTAGCACTATTTCTTAAGCTATCTGATATGGCCGTTAAATCACACGCATCTGCAGATTGACAGGCAATTAGAAAGTCAGGATAAGATTTGCCAAAAGTGTTATCTATCCATTCTTTACACTGAACACGCGGTGATACGCCAACACATGCCTGACCACCGTCTTTATATTCATTGAAGTCAGACAAACCATCACCATCGGTATCTAAGCTATCGGGATTACTGCCAATATACCATTCCAGTAAATCGGGTAACTGATCACCATCACTATCGGCATTTTGAGGATCCGAACGAACACTCACGTTACCGTCGTTTGGTGCATTTGAATTTAGATTAACAACAATAAATCGAGATGTGGTTTCAAGCAGGTTCGGCACACCATCTTTATCATCGTCTAAATAGAGTGGACCATCATTAGGATTATTAGGATTTAATCCCAAACGTAATTCAAGCGCGTCACTCACTAAATCATGGTCAGTATCAGCATTTAAAGGGTTAGTTGCGTAACCACTGAACAGTGCACCTTCAAACTCTCTGAGCGCCTGCGTGCATTCTGTTAATGCATCATGATCAGTATTGAGCTCACCATCTTCTTCCTGAATATTGGTATTGCCACTATAGGGTAAAATTGTATAGTTAATATCATTTGTATCTGGGTCGAGACTTTCCATTAAACCCTCGATACCATCAACCATAATTTTGCCGGTTAGTTCTTCATAATCGCTTAATCCATCAAGGTCTGAATCGCGTAAACGTGGGTCGAGCTGACATTTCTGCTCCTGATCATCAAACAGACCATCTCTGTCAGAGTCGCCCTGGACGGGGTTTGGATAGACCTTGTAGGACTGCGGCGAAGAAGCGAGCTTGACCGACCAACCGTCCTGAATTTCTACTTTATCATCAAGAAAATCACAATTACTGTCTTTTTCACGGGTTGAAGAAACGCAGCTGTCTGTGTTCGGATTATTGTCCGAGCTGCCATGTAATGCTTCTTCACTTGCCCAGACACCATCTGAGTCTTTATCTTGAACATACGAGAAAGCATATGATTCACCGGCACGTATTACCTTGTTGTCTAAATCAACGGCAAGTGGACTTTGAGATTCAAAGAGAGCCCAAAACCTGTGTTCGCTAATATTGGATTCAACATTTTTGAATTTAGTCAACACCTTGTGCGGAGCTAGCTTTTGTTTAAATTGGTCATCGCCTAATGGATCGCTATCTAGGATGCCATTTTCACCCGGATAAATGATGACCTGAGTAGCACTTACTTGCTGGCCTTGAAATAAAATCTGAACATCGTCTCCTTCTTTGACCGTTTCAACAATGCCATTTCCGCCATCAACAATAACATCAGAACCTTCTCGAATTGTTGATTCATAGTCGGCATCGACGATTTGATCATCATGAGTGGATACGGTGTCAATAATGCCATTAATTCCTGCAGTAATAATGATCACACCGGGCTCAATGGCATCATCAAGCGCAAATATTTGTTCGTCGTCGCCTATAGCACTGGTGTCGACGATGCCATTACCGCCATCTCGAATGGTTGCAAAACGTTGCAAGCCTATAACGTTCAAAGCATACTCCATGGTTACGCCTAAGGGCACACCATTGGCTGGGTTATGCGCACTGGCGGTCGCGATTCGATAGCTTTCAAAATCAGAGTTTCCTGAATCGAATGAAATACCTGCGGTACGGTCTAACACATCCTGAGAAGAGAATGAAAAATTGGTTCCTTCCTCATCGGTTATATCAAAGTTAGCAAGCTGTACCATCAAACCACGGGGTGATTTCATCAACTCTTCTATTTGCCCAGGAAACACGGATTGAGTGGCTGTAGCAAAAACAAATGGGCCTCTAGCAGTATCACCGAGGGTGCCAATATTAATAGATTCTAAGTTACTATTTTCGGGCACAAGTGAGGCGATAGGAATAATATTTCTTCGGTCATTTGGACTCTGACTTTGCACGGAGAGCTCAAGATTGCTGATGGTAAAAGGAATATCACCTAAACTGTCAATAGTGACAAATGCTTTTATGCTTGCGCTGTCTATTTCTCTAGTCACCGTTTCTTTAAAATCACGTGCTACATTCGTTGTCAGTGAGTCGTGGTAAGCTTCTTCAGAGTTTTTAGTTGATTCCTTGCCAGCAGCAAATGTACTACCACGCTCGGATCCTTGTTTAAACCCAGCGGTTGCTTTTCCAGAATAGGTGTAATGCTGTTCGGTTAAGGTTTTTTCCTTAGATGCTCAGCTTTCTTTAATGGGAATCTTGTTGGCTTTATCTTTACGGCTCTAGGATAATCCGGTCGGTCAGGCTCAGGCAGAATAAAGTCTTTGA
>Ga0209306_1000033_pt1 | contig 83666 bp, 109 predicted proteins | sample COGITO_mtgs_1103_3_FD_184793 | JGI IMG/M metagenome (GOLD analysis project Ga0209306, IMG submission 184793) | Pelagic marine microbial communities from North Sea - COGITO_mtgs_110328 (SPAdes) (version 2) | ecosystem: Environmental > Aquatic > Marine > Epipelagic ... | reverse complement strand
TCAAATGCTGGACCAACAGGGTTTGATAATTCAAGCGATGTTGCCGAGACAACATCTACAATGTAAGTTTGTGCCGGTATTGTATTAGGAACAACTGAAAATCCGGGATCTTCTGTTACAATAGAAGTTCCATAATAGATTTTCATTCCTACTTCAAAACCAGTAGTATCATCAACATCAAAGAAAACACTATTCCCTACTTGAGCAGGGACCGTAGTATTAAACGTTTCCCCAGTATCGGGTGAAGAGAACGCAGCATAAGAAGCATCACCGTTTATGGTTACCTCAAAGTTTGCCTCATCATTTTGACCTAGTTGAGATACAATGTTTTGAGATAAACTGAATACCCCAAATTGATTCTTGGTGTAATAGTAATGTACATTACCTCTCCAACTTACTAATATACTTGCCCCGTCTTCTGAAAGTGCAGTAGTCGGTGCACCCGATGTTGTTCCTTTCGGGAACAACAATTTTTGTGCTTTCTGAAATCCATTAATATCATTAGCAGAATCTCTATTGTAAATATTGACTGCACCATTTACAAATAAACTATCAGAGTCTGCTTCATTTGAGATCAACAAAGTGTTGCCATCTCCAGACATTGATAATTCACTACCCAATTTTCTGTTTGTTGTTGGGTTTGGTGATGAAGATACTGAATCAGTAATAAATTGTATTTGATTATAGTTGATTCCGTCTGTGGTCTGCAAAATATAAACAGCACCATGTAAGGTGGTAGAATTAGTGGCACCAACAACATACTTATTCCCTGTTTGATTCACAGCAATAGTCGTGCCTTCTCTGTTTGATGCTAACCTAGTTCCAAAGTTTGAACTTGTTGCTCCAAAAGTGTTAATCGGATTAGTTGTCTGTGGACGATCCAACGCATTCCAAGCAGTTCCGCTTCTTTGGAACACCTCTACTTCTACCGAGTTACTTGGTGAAGTGAAAGCAAGTATGTTATCGTCTTTAGATATAAGAACAGATTTACCTGTATTTGTTCCTTGGGGCAGATCAGTAGAGTTAACAACAACCTGATCATTATTAAGAGACACAGACCAGTTTTGTGTGATCTCATCTGATACATTAAGAATGGTGTAATAATACGAATCGTTCGCAAACTTAATTGCGTCATTGTAATTCGGTTTCTTAAAATCACCCAATTGTAATGAGTAGTTCGCGGAATCGGTGTTGATAATTCCATTCACACGAATAATATCATCATTCAGGTTATAATCTGCATGGAGATCACCGTTGTAAATACTCTTTGATCCTCCAGTTGCTACCAATCCAAAGTCACCAAACGATGAGTTAGAGTTGGTTAGAGAACATTGCGAACCGCTTTCTGCTTTAATAGAAGTGGAAGTTGAAATAGTAAAACAAGATACTAACTGTGCGTATGCGCGATTCTGCATCAAGACACCAATGCCATCAGCATTGAACTGTGTGAACGCATCAAGCACCATTGATCGTAGACCCGATACTTTTGATCCATCGATCTTCATACCGATACCTGATGTTGTCAATGAAGTACAGTTCTGAACGTATGGTGATTGAGTGATGAACGGACCAGTATTAACATCGTTTCTAGGATCGAATGCCACACAAGCAGCACCGTTCTGGTGGTCACGGAATGTGATCTCTTTCACGTAACAACCATTGTCTACCCAGAAAATATCGCTATCAACATTACGAGGACGAATCGTAGTTGCTCTCAAAGCGTCACCGATGATAGAAGTCTTGGGCGGGAGTTTGATCGGGTTGTTAACAGTGTAGTCACCTGACTTCAAGAAGATCGTCGTATCTGTTCCTTGATTATTTGCAGTCGCTGCAGATTGTCTTATAATAGTTTGTCTTATAGAAGTGCCTTGATTAAATTCTGCCCAAGAATTATAAAGCGTAGGATATGTTAATTCTATTCCTAATGAAGTTAGATTAGGAAAAGTTAGCGTATCAAATCCAACAGCAAGTCCTGTTGGATAATTGTATTGGTATATTGGTCCAGAAACATAATTTGACGTCGCAAAGAAATCGCCAATTTGGAAAGAACCGACCGAAGACTGTTGTATAGCATTAATAATAATGTCTAACAAATTGTTTATTCTAGTTTGGTTCGAAATTGAAACAACGTAAGTAGCAATAATAGTTTTTAATTGACCATAAGCTGCAATCGTGGCAGCGAATTCACTAGGACCTAATCGGTCAGCATATCCATTACTAAAAATTGAAAAGTATGATCGCATTGCAATAGAAGTTGCACTATTACCTCCATACATAATGTCATATGTTAAAGCGTCAAGAATATATCCAACGTCTCTGCGACAAGTTGCTTGATCATAAGAATATGTGGGGAAAATAGAATTAGCATAGAAAACTACTTGTTCTTGTAAAACAGATCTATTATTGTAAAACGTTGCGCTTTCGCCCGTAATAGCAGGCAGCGTTACTGTAATACCAGATCCGTCTGCAGCATTAATAGACGCAATAATAACGTCCATTAAAGTGTTTACTCTGGTTTCTTCTGCAGTAGTTGCAATATAAGAATTGACAATTGTTTTCAGTTCTTCATACGCTGCAGCAGTTGCAGAAATTTCTTCTGAACCTAACTGATTAGTCCAAACGTCAGCATCGCCATCTAAACTTTCATATTGTGTCGCAGTGTTCTCTATGTTTAAATCAGTACCCACCCAATATGATCTTGCAGAAGTGTCAGTAGCATATGTGCCATCAAACAAAATATCATGAGTAATAGCATCTACTATGTAACCAACATCTCTGGCACATTTCTCTTGATCGTATTCAAGAGAATCATAGTTTTCTTGAATCCAAGTAATTACTCTGTTTTTAATAACTCGACGATTCGCAATTAATGCATTAGCAGCGTTTCTTTTATCCGCGTCTTCCGATCCAGATCCAGTAAACACTAAATCTCCGTCGGTTTGACCATATACACCAGTCTCGTTTAAAAGTTCTGTAATTTCTTTAATTCTTGCAGTTACAAACGTCTGACTAGTCGAATTTATACCTGATGCATTAATTTGATCGCGCAAATATTCTATTGATTGGATTGTATATAATTTTTGATCATCTTGAACTTTTTGTGCGTTGCCGCGTTGATAAGCAAGTCCAGCGGTAATACTATTATAATTGGTATTATTTTGTAGATCAAGAGCAATAGCGTCAATGATTAGACCAGTATCTCGTTCGCATTTATGTTGATCAAAATTATTAACAATGTTTTGATCGTTGACGTAATCAATAACATCGTTTTGAATAATAGTTTTATTGGTTTGAATAGCGTCAAATTCTGTAGTGGTTAATCCGCCAGTTTCAATTTCGTCTTCAGCAGGAACACCGTCTGTATTTCCTGCAGTAATCGTATCAGTAATTATTGCCAACAAATCATCTATTCTAGAATCTTCTACGACATTAGCAAGAATTTTAATTTGTGTGCCTAGATAACCATAAGATTCTACTGTTATTGATGTTTCGTTAGCACCAAGTTGATTTTTAGTTCCAACAAAATATGCTAATGCCGCTTGCCTTGTAGCAGTATTGCCGCCGTAAGTTAAATCTGCAATAATGGCATCAATTATAAATCCTGTATCTCTATCGCAGGCAGTTTGATCAAAAGCAAAACCAGGATAATTGACGTCAATATAACCGGACACATCTGAGATTAGCGAAGCGCGACCTGCTAAAATCGAATCTCTTTGCGCTTGCCTTCCGCCGCTGCTAGCATACGTACCATTAATTTCGTAAGCATATGAGGTCCAAGGAGACGTTGTAGTCCCATCTAAAACATCAATTACATATTCAAATAACGTATCTACTCTAGCGTCGCTGGTTACGCCTGCAAGGTCTTTAGTTAAGTCTCTTGCAAAAGTAACAGCTTCTATCGTCGCTTGTTTTTGATCGCTAAGAACATAAGCAGAATTTGCTCGAAGATAAGAATTCGCAGCTGTTTTTGACCAATAATCAGTAGTTCCGCCTATTATGATATCGCGACTAACAGCGTCGAGAATCAGACCTACGTCTCTGGCACATTTTCCGGCATCATATCCACCAAGTTCGGTTGCGAAATATTCATTAACATAATCGATGGTTGCGTTTTGAGCGCCTACAACAGCCGCTTGAATAGCGTCAAATTCTGTAGTGGTCAATCCGCCAGTATCAATTTCTATTTCTGCAGAAAGACCTGAAGTATTACCAGCGTTTAGAACTCCGATAATTTCATCGACCAAACTACCTAACGGAGACTGTTGAGAAACAGGAACGACAGCGTTAATTCTAAGTTTCAAATCGGTGTATGCGTCTACAGAAGCGTCTGTTTCGCTTTCGCCTAAAGAGTTTACGCCAGAACCTAATTGATTAGCGCCGTTTGAAAAATACGCCAAGGCATTAATTCTTGTTCCTACATTGCCACCGTATTTAATATCGTGAGTCAATCCGTCAAGGATATAACCAACGTCACGACGACATTTAGTTTCGTCATAACCAAGTCCTGGGTATTGACCTGCAATAAAACTGATAGTGCCATCTATAAGAGTTTGACGATCTGTCTGAAGAGCAGTTGCTGCCGTAACACGATCTCCGACCTGGTAAGTAGAACCAGACGTAGTCGGATAAGTTATTGCAGGATATACCGTTTGAACTGCTTCTATTACATCAGTAACATTTTTAAATAAATTCTCAACGTCTGTATCAGAAGTAACGCCAGCAAGATCAGTTATATATTTTTTAGCAAAATTTATAGCAGCAACAGTTGCGTCTTTCTGATCGCTTAAAACATACGCAGAACTTGCTCTATTGTATGCCCATCCTGCTGTTGTAGTATTATAATCAGTTCCTAATAGTAAATCTCTTGCTACAGCATTTACTATTAGACCTACGTCTCTAGAACAAACAGTTGCGTCGTAAGAACCAGTTAAAAAATTATTCGTAGGATCGTTTATATAATCTAAAACTGCATCCTGAATGGATTCTTTGTTACTAATAATCGCTTGAGCAGAAGCGGTCGATTCATTAGTTGGACTATCTGCTTGAATAATTGGGGTTTCATATTCCAACGCAGAAGCTTCGCCGCCTATCAATATTTCTATAATTTCATCAAATCCAGACTGAACTCTTGTTTTTGCTGTAGTATTTGTTTTAACAGTGGGAACAGAAACCATACCCAAACGTTCTTCGTTAATAGAACGTCTTGTTTGATAAAGTTGTTCAGAAGTAACTTTAATTGCATTACCGCGTTTATATGATTGACCAGCAGTAATAGCGCCATAATTTGTACCAAGCGCCATATCATATCGAACACCGTCCATAATAAGATGAAGATCTCTTTGACACGTTGTTGAATCAAATTTAAAAGATTGTTTCGTGTATACTGTTGCAACTGCTGAATCCAAAGTAGCGAATGCGTTTCCTAAAGATTTTCCGTCGTTTCCTAGGTTACCAGATTTAGAAACGTAATAAACGTTATCAGTTTCTTCACCGCCGATCGATTGAATGGAAAATTCGCCATCTCTATCTCTTTTAATATACGCTTTACCGTCATGCGTATTAATAGCAATTTCGCCGAAATCGATTTCATTTAGTGTGGGTGCACGACCAGGAATAGAACTACGCGGAAGTAATATTTTTTTACGTGTTGCCATAAATTTTCTCTAACCGTTCTTTTTATTTATGCGTAAGTTCCGCAGTCAATAACATCAAACTCTAAATCATTAGTAACTTCGATGCTTTCTGCAAAAATTTTAGGAAAAAATTCCCACCTTGCATCGCCGCTATTATAGTTGTATGTAATATAACCTATAGGAGAATCGCTGTTTGCTAATGCTATACCCGCTCCGCTTGTGGTCGCAGAATCTGGAGAACCTTCAGCAATAACAATTTGTTTGTCATCTATCGTAAGAATAGACGTATTAATAGTGGTAGAAATACCATCAACAGTAAAATTGCCGGTAACCGTTAAATTACCATCAACTGTTGTAGAATCTAATGTCGTAAAACCATCTACGTTGAAATTTTGACTGACTTGTAAATCGCCAGAAATTGTTGTGGAGTCTAATGTTGTAATACCATCGACGTTTAAATTATTATTAATTTGCGCTGAATCTGCGTTCAAACCATTAACGTCAATTAATTTTACTGATAAATTATTCCATCGTTTTAATGCTGTTCCTAAATCAAAAACGTCAGTCGTTTCCGGATTAATACTTGAGTTTGACCTAATAATTCCAGTGCCGCCTCTTAACACAAGATCATTAGTCGCCTCAGTAGAAACTGAATCTTCGTTTAAATTAAGATAATCTACAAGAAGTTCATTTAATTTTTTATCATCGTCTACTAATAAAGCAGAAGCAGCTATAACTTCGCCTCTTTGATGATTTAACATATCGGTAAAATATTTACCGCCAATAGGCGCTATAAATTCTGAATATGGCCTGTTGTACGAATCGCCCTCGCCATTAGTTTGAAACGTTTGTATTGATTCGTTTCCGGTGCCAATGTAGAGTCGATCGCCGCCGTTACCCGTTCCGTCATCATTATTATCTGTTAAAAAGGAATATGCCATTTCGCCGACGCGAAGTAATGATAAACCAGTTCCTGTTTGTATTGGTCTACCGTTTACCGCACTACGACGAATTAAGATTTCTGCATGCGCTGAATCGTGAGAAGTATGCATTAATAATACCCCCCATCAATCGTTTGTCGTTCTAGAATATTTTGTGCTTTCCAAACATTAGCGTCTTCGTTATAAACTAAGACGCTACCATGTTCTCTTAAAGAAATATCAACACCGTTCAGGTCATTAATATCACCAGTGGATTGTTGAATACTTCGAATTGGAACGCCAACGACAATTTTATCAATAATTGTTTTGTTATCGACGAATTTTACTTTATATGTCATGATGGACCTATTTCGTTACCGAGGGTTTTATAGTTACATTCCCTTCAAGTATTCTTTCGACAATAGTAAAACCGTCACTATCTACGTAAGAAATTTCTACATCATAAACATATTTTCTTCTGCTACTTAAAGCATCGGTTTGTGTGTTAGTAAGCGACAAGTTGATAATTCCATCGCTATCTGGATTTGCTATAATAGAGGTGAAAGCAACCTTATCTGAATCTCTAGAATTATAATTTGGCGCCATTTTGGCAGCAACCGAATATCCTGCTAGATTTTTTTTGCTTTCGTCTTTATTGATTAGGCGTAGTTCTACTGATAAATCAGAACCTTGATCTACAGTAAGATCTTCGTAGTGTGCCATTGAAATAAATCCATTGAATATATGGATTTATTTATAAGTTTAGAGTTCTGTTGCGATGTCTTCTAAGAACCAATTTTGCATATTTTCTGAATCTATAGACCTGTCAAATACAAACGCAACCGTAATTCTCCAACAATTTGTGCTAGCAGCATGATAACACAAATCTATTTCAGGATCGTGATATGACCCAAAATATCCATATTTAAATTGCCATCCAGGATGGTCGTGTATAGTGACAATTTTTTTTGTTTTTGAATCTACGTATTTAAACCATCCGTCTCCATTTTCTGACCAAGTAAAAATTAAATTATACGCAGATGCATTAGCATTATTATGCCAGGAAATCATACCTCCAGGAGGATATATCGCTGCTAAAGCTGTTCTTTTTACACAGTAGTTAGTTTTAAATGCGTCGTTTACTCTGTCAAATTTTGCCGATAAATGTTTAATTCTATCTTGTTTTTCTTTGCTAGGATTTTTTTGATCGAATTGAATACCGTTTCTAAGCAGAGAATAAGAGTTAATTGTTTCTGGAAATCCATCATGTTCAGTTTTCATGTCAATAATTTTATTGAGATATTCTTCAGAAAGATAATACTGTTTTTTTTCTTCCGTAAGATTATCTCCTGAAGGTAAAAGCAAATCTATAAATTCATTTTTTATATCAACAAAATTATCTAAATCCTGAATTATTTGCCGATTTTTTATTTCAATACTTTTCATAATGTCGCCAATTTTCTGTTTTTTCTCTTGATCCTGACATATGCCAAATTATTGGAGGATTTTCACAATGTTTATAACGATAACCATTATACCAATTCCATCTGGCATCTTCGTTATTATCTAACCTCCCATGCTTTAATTCTTTATATTTTGGTTCTTTATTCAGCAACCACCAAAGAGAAAATTGATCCCATCTTTTTAATGTCGCAGGATATAAAAAATAATCGTCTTCTCCTTTATCGTTTTTCGGCCACCAAATTCCATCGTATTGTTTTTTAGTTAGTTCATACCAATCGTTAATAAATTCTTTGACTAGAGGATTAGTCGTATTGTACAAACAAACTCCTCCACAATACCAAAAACGCCCACCAGGAAAATATAATTCTGCATAACAATATGAACGAGATTCTGGCAAAACTGTCCACAATATATCGTTTCCATCAAACTTATCGAATACTGTAGAAATATCTTCGTGTACTACTTCACAATCAGCGTCAATATAGAAAGTAAGATCATATGGACTATTTGCCATACCCCATATTTTTGCTCTTCTATGGTCGTTGCAAATTATAACATCATCAAAATTTTCTTCACCACCGTCTAAAAATTTTTTTTCAGAAACTAGGCAAACTTTTGCTTCGGGATAAAATGTTTTTATAGAATCTAATAGATTTAACGCCATTATATAAAATATTCTATTATTAGAACATACAATAACAAAACCTTTAGTTAGTGGTTTCTTTTTCATTCATACTTTCCATTAAAATCATAGTAACATACGCGTTCAATTCAAATTCGTTTTTTGAAGCTCTTAGTTTAGAACGAAGTTTTCTGTTTTGACAATTTCTAATCTCTGGCATTTCAAATATCTGTAATTTTATATTAAACAATTTTTCCATCTGATTGTTTTGTTTTTCTTGTTGCTGTTTTAACTGTTTTTGCTCGTGTTCTTGTAATTTTCTTAAACGACGTTCCTCAGTATTTTCAGTCAGAATTTTTTCTCCAACTTCTTCCATTATTTTTGTCCATAATGGATCCATACTTCCGTCGGATTTATATTTTTCAAACTCTACTGTGTCTTTTTTACTAGACCCGTTCTCAAATTCAGATACTAATATTGCGGTAACTTTCGTTTTTTGATCATCCCTATAAAAAGGATTTTGCATAAAAAATTTTCGAACAACTTTCATAATCACTCCAATAAATTTAAATTATATAATATTTAAGGTAACGTGTCAACTCTAAAGGTTATATTAACATCTATATCATCTACAACAGACCCTGTTTCTCTAATTCTAACCCTAGCAACGTCTGTTACAACAGTTTCTGCATTCCAGGTACTAATAGATCCTAATACTGTCCTGTCAGTACCTAACGTCTCATAACCAGTAGTTGTTCCGGTTATAGATCCAGAAACTGAAGTAATATTGATTTCAAAATCATCTCCAATTGTTGTTGATTTTGCGCTTTCATTTAACCAGTTATTTAACGGATTTGATGAGATAGGTTCAACTCTTAATACATCTCCAGTACAAGCAGAAACCATCGAACCAGACCTCAAGAATGTACAACCAGATTGTAAATTGCCGCTTCCTATAGAATCACCTTGAACCAATGACCAATTAATCGCAGTAACATTAAGGTCTCCAGTAGGCGTTTCTAAACTAGTATCATTTATATATACTGCCTGTGAAGTAGCAAGTCTGCGTCCACCCGTAGCAGAATCCCAAAGTTCAACCCAGAAATATTCTTCGCCTTCTGTAAGATCATCAGCAGTTACTGTTTTTGTATCCCCAACCGCTGAATTGCTGGAACTAAATGAAAGTAGTTGCCTTGTCGTTTCTCCAGCGGTACCAGTAAGGTCTGCGTCTACTGCTGTTCCTAATTCACCGTTGACAGTATTGTATGAAAGATAAACATTAACCGAGTCGAATGGACTGGATGGGACATAAACCGCAGGATTTCTCCTTGCAAAAATTGTGAGAGTATTTCCTTCATCAACACTATACCTTGGACCAGTATCAGTTAAACCAGTGAATTCAATTTCCCAACCTTGGTCATCGTCAACTTTACAATACAGGGTGTAGGTTTCAATGACAGTAGAATCACTTTGTACTTTAACTTCAGCTATACCACCGACGTATACTTCAACCTGATCTCTAGTATAATCTATACTGCTATTAGTAGTATATCCTATTGAAGTTGTTTTTTGGAAATCAAGACTTGTGGTTCCAGTAAAAATTTCTCCATCGTACGCTGCAGTATAAGTTACACCATCATATCCGATCGAGGTTGTTCCTTGGAAATCACCACTAGTCGTTCTAGTAAACGTTGGTCCTTCGTATGTCTGAGTATAAGTTACACCATCATATCCAATTGAAGTTGTTCCTTGGAAATCAAGACTTGAAGTTCTAGTAAACGTTGGTCCTTCGTATGTCTGAGTATAAGTTACACCATCGTATCCAATTGACGTTGTTTTTTGGAAATCAAGACTTGAAGTTCCTTGATAATCAGGACCAGTGTATGTTTGAGTATAAGTTACGCCATCATATCCGATCGAGGTTGTTCCTTGGAAATCAAGACTTGTAGTTTTTTGATAATCCGGTCCGACATACGTTTGAGTATAAGTTGCACCATCATATCCAATTGAAGTTGTTCCTTGGAAACCATCACTAGTCGTTCTAGTAAACGTTGGTCCTTCGTATGTTTGAGTATAAGTTACGCCATCATATCCGATCGAGGTTGTTCCTTGGAAATCAAGACTTGTGGTTTTTTGATAATCCGGTCCGACATACGTTTGAGTATAGGTTGCACCATCATATCCGATCGAGGTTGTTCCTTGAAAATCGAGACTTGTGGTTTTTTGATAATCAGGACCAGTGTATGTCTGAGTATAGGTTGCACCATCATATCCGATCGAGGTTGTTCCTTGAAAATCGAGACTTGTGGTTTTTTGATAATCCGGTCCGACATACGTTTGAGTATAAGTTGCACCATCATATCCAATTGAAGTTGTTCCTTGGAAATCAAGACTTGTGGTTTTTTGATAATCAGGACCAGTGTATGTCTGAGTATATTCAGGTCCTTCAAAAGAAATTGATGAAGTTGAAACAAAACCTATACTTGTCGTGCTAGTAAACGTTGGTCCAGCATACGCTGTTGTGTAAGTAGGTCCATCAAAAGAAATTGATGAAGTTGAAACAAAACCTATACTTGCGGTTCTAGTATAAGTTGGTCCTTCATACGCTGTTGTATAAGTAAGTCCATCAAAAGAAATTGATGAAGTTGAAACAAAACCTATACTTCTGGTTCTAGTATAAGTTGGTCCTTCATATGCTTGAGTAAATGATGGACCAGCGTATGCTTGAGTAAATGTTTGGGTATAAGGAACCGTTGTGGTTTTGATATAATCAGGACCAGTATACGTTTGGGTAAATGTAGGACCAGCATATGCTTGAGTAAATGTTTGGGTATAAGGAACCGTTGTGGTTTTGATATAATCAGGACCAGTATACGTTTGGGTAAATGTAGGACCAGAATATGCTTGAGTAAATGTTGAAGTATATGCAATACTTCTCGTTCTAGTATAAGTTGGTCCTTCATATGCTTGAGTAAATGATGGACCAGCATATGCTTGAGTAAATGTTCTAGTATATGGAACACTTCTGGTTCTAGTATAAGTTGGTCCTTCGTATGCTTGAGTAAATGATGGACCAGCATATGCTTGAGTAAATGTTGAAGTATATGCAATACTTCTCGTTCTAGTATAAGTTGGTCCTTCAAACGTTTGAGTAAATGTAGGACCAGCATATGCTTGAGTAAATGTTGAAGTATATGCAATACTTCTCGTTCTAGTATAAGTTGGTCCTTCAAACGTTTGTGTAAACGTTGGTCCAGCGTATGCTTGTGTAAATGTTGAAGTATATGCAATACTTCTCGTTCTAGTATAGGTCGGACCCTCAAACGTTTGAGTAAATGTAGGACCAGCATATGCTTGAGTAAATGTTCTAGTATATGGAACACTTCTGGTTCTAGTATAGGTCGGACCCTCAAACGTTTGTGTAAACGTTGGTCCAGCGTATGCTTGAGTAAATGTTCTAGTATATGGAACACTTCTGGTTCTAGTATAAGTTGGTCCTTCATATGCTTGAGTAAATGTAGGGCCAGCATATGCTTGAGTAAATGTTGCAGTATATGCAATACTTCTTGTAGCAGTAAACGTTGGTCCAGCATACGCTGCTGTATATACTGTACCTTCTTCGGCAACACTTCTCGTTCTCGTATAATTTGTTCCAGCTACAGTAGTACCAAGAACATCAGCAATTCTTGGCGTTTGTTTACTGGTTCCATTATCAGTGTGTCTAATCGTCCAATCGCCGCTAGTAGTACCCGCTGTGTGATTGAGCGTCGCAATACCGGCCGATGCAGTCGATGCAACATCGACAGTAATCATGCTCGCCGTTCCAGCTGTCCTCGCGCAAGTAACAATAGAGTCGTTACCGATCAAGCTATTCACCGTTACATTAACATCAGATCCGGCGATGACGTCACCAACATCATATTGTGGAGTTGGCACCGTATTCAAAGCCAGACCGAAAGGTCCAAAATCATATGTCGTTGCGTCAGGTCCAGATAAATAAGCAGGACCAACATAAACAATAGTAGAAGTAGCAGTATAATTTATGTTTTTGTTTCTAGTATATTCTGCGCCCTGATACGCTGTAGTAAATACACTTCCATCAAAACCAATGCTAGACGTTGAGACATATCCGATACTACTAGTTCCCCGATAATCAGGACCAGTATATGTTTGAGTAAATACACCTCCATCAAAACCAATGCTGGACGTTGAGACATATCCGATACTACTAGTTCCCCGATAATCAGGACCAGTGTATGTTTGAGTAAATACACCTCCATCAAAACCAATGCTAGACGTTGAGACATATCCAATACTACTGGTTCCCCGATAATCAGGACCAGTATATGTTTGAGTAAATATGCTACCATCAAAACCAATACTAGACGTTGAGACATATCCGATACTACTAGTTCCCCGATAATCAGGACCAGTATATGTTTGAGTATAGATACTTCCATCAAAACCAATGCTAGACGTTGAGACATATCCGATACTACGAGTTCCTTGATAATCAGGACCAGTATATGTTTGAGTAAATATGCTACCATCAAAACCAATGCTAGACGTTGAGACATATGTAATACTACTAGTTCCTTGATAATCAGGACCAGTGTATGATTGAGTAAATACACCTCCATCAAAACCAATGCTAGAAGTTGAGACATATGTAATACTACTAGTTCCCCGATAATCAGGACCAGTGTATGTTTGAGTAAATATGCTACCATCAAAACCAATACTAGACGTTGAAATATATCCAATACTACTAGTTCTAGTAAAAGTTGGTCCACTATATGCTTGAGAATATACGTTTCCATCAAAACCAATACTTGAATCTGAGATGTATCCGATACTACTAGTTCTAGTAAAAGTTGGTCCACTATATGCTTGAGAATATACGTTTCCATCAAAACCAATGCTAGACGTTGAGACATATGTAATACTACTGGTTCCTTGATAATCAGGACCAGTATATGTTTGAGTAAATGTAGGACCAGTGTATGATTGAGTAAAAGAAGAAACAAAAACCCCGGAACTAGTTCCTTGATAATCAGGACCAGTGTATGTCTGAGTAAATGTAGGTCCAGCGTATGATTGAGTAAAAGAAGCAACAAAAACCCCGGAACCAGTACTAAGATAATCAGGACCAGTGTATGTCTGAGTAAATGTAGGTCCAGCGTATGCTGCAGTAAATGATGAAGTATAAACAATAGAAGAAGTTCTAGTAAACGTTGGTCCTTCATATGCTTGAGTATAAAACGGACCCTCATATGTTTGAGTAAATGTCTCTACATATGGAACACTAGAGGTTCTAGTAAACGTTGGTCCTTCATATGTTTGTGTATAAAATGGACCTTCATACGTTTGAGTAAATGTCTCTACATACGGAACACTAGAAGTTCTAGTAAACGTTGGTCCTTCATATGCTTGAGTATAAAACGGACCCTCATATGTTTGAGTATAAGTTTCAACAAATGGGACACTAGAGGTTCTAGTAAACGTTGGTCCTTCATATGCTTGTGTATAAAATGGACCTTCATACGTTTGAGTATAGGTTTCAACATATGGAACACTAGAAGTTCTAGTAAACGTTGGTCCTTCATATGCTTGGGTATAAAACGGTCCCTCATATGTTTGGGTATAGGTTTCGATATATGGAACACTAGAAGTTCTTTGATAATCCGGACCTTCATATGTTTGAGTATAAAACGGTCCCTCATATGTTTGAGTATATGTCTCGACATATGGAACACTAGAGGTTCTTTGATAATCTGGACCTTCATAAGTTATAGTATAGGTCGGACCCTCATACGTTTGAGTATAGGTTTCGATATATGGGACGCTTGACGTTGAAGTATAGTCTGGTCCTTCATATGTTTGTGTATAAAATGGACCTTCATACGTTTGAGTATACGCTGGTCCTACGTATGCAGCAAGATAAGATCCAGTATATACTCCAGTATACGAAAGCGTATCGTCTTGAAATCCTTCTACATTTCTAGTATCAACAGCTACTCCGCGAGGAACCCATACGCCAGAGTCAGTCGGTGCGCCCTGAGCAGAAGATCTTAATTGATACGTTCCAATTCCTGTATCTTGGATAACTTGTTTTGCTCTCTGCCCTAGCGTTACTGACATTATATCATCATTTGCTGCACGAACGCTTAAAAATGTACCTTGATTATTGTTAGCGCCATCTCGTTCAATAACCATTGGATTAACTTTAGAAGGAACTGTTCCGGAATTTTTTAACCAAATGGAATAACTTATAGAAGTACCATCTACTCTCATATCGGTAAAACAATTAGATAAAAATACTGACCAACCTGCTCCTGGACTGGAAGAGGATAACCGATAAACTCCAGGATATTCGTCATGATGAATAGTTTTTAACAATCTTTTAATCAAAACGTCTGACTGCGCATCAGACATTTCTTTTGCGGCGTTTAAACTTCTATCCCAGGTTAAAAATCCTCTCCAATTAGTTTCGCCTCGTTGGTTTGGAGTTCCGGTTCTTTGATAAAGAGGTGTTACATTACTAATTACGGTATCAGTGGTTATTCCAGATACTGTAATACTATCACTTTGAGTAGCAGAAATAATTTGTGGAGAGTCCTGAGCATCAAAAAAAGTAGCGTCGACATTGACTGTCAAGGTTCCTTCTGTTTGTATTATTACTAAGAACGTGACTAATAATGCGTCTTTGTCGGTATCGATTCCCGTCCAAATAACATTATTACCAGAAGCTGATATAGTTCCAGTTCCGTTTGCTCCAGCAATGTTAGTGACGCTCTCAATTATCGCGCCACCAGGATTACCATCTATTTGAAAATTTAAACTTGCTTCTGCCCTTTCGACAACCGGAAGCGGAGACCCTATGAGATTCATAACCATTTGAAGATTAATAAGTAATCCGTCGCCTACTTTTACCGTAGAAGGTAATGTATAAGGATCTGCTGGAATACCATTAGGCGTCCAATTAAAATTATGAGTTGCTGATGCGGTATTAGTATAGTTTGCTGCTAATTTACCTGTATCGTATATTGTTCCTGCTACACCTCCGCCAACGGGCTGCGTTAGTTTAGTGTCTGTAAAAGAACCGATATTTGTGCCCGCAGAAAGGTTTAATGCTGCAGGATCAGAAGTGGTGGTTTGTCCTAATTGTACACCACAACGATATGCAAGATAATCTTCTTCACTTAAAGTTAATTCTTTAAGTGCGCCTGATCCAAATTGTTTTAAAACGCTTGATGTCATTTATTATAAATCGAGAATATACCTCTCTATTTATAGGTTTTAAGCAGCTGAGTCGTAAGTGTTCCAGATAAAGCGAAGACTGTTTAACAATCCAAAATTTTCAACACTATAAGTCGACTCAAATTTTTGATTTAACCATTGTGGATTAGGAATCCAAAGAGACTCATTCGTTTTAATCATATAGTAATTGTATTCATCTAATTTAGTTTGATCATAAAGTTTAGCAGATTTAGACCCCTGCCTAGATTTTTTAGAAGAAAGGTTTATTCGATTTGGCGAATTAGCAGAATCTAACACAGTTGGTACCCATAAAGATTTTAATGGATAGACTTGTTGCTGTTTTAAAGCTGTCATGAATTGTCTTCCTATGGTCCAACGGTCAGCGCCAAGTGTTTGGTCAGCATCAGGAGATAACCCCATAGATGTTCTAGTAATGTCCCATGTTTTATTATTGTTGTCGTCTAAACCTCCGTTGCCAATAAAACCATACATGCCCAAAACATTTGATGTGTCCGAATCTGTCACAACCAAAGTTCTTTGTATGTGAAATGAAGCGTCTTCAAAAAAAGTATTTACATCAATATAGTCTTGTGCGGTATAAACGTGTTCTAGACGACAAGTTTCTGGAGAAGGACAATTATGTAAACTATGATAATTGCCTTCTCCATCGCTGTCAAATCGCAAATTGTTTACTGTTGTATGATGACCTATGCGTTGACGCGATACAATTTGTTCGATCGCTGCTAGATCCGAGTCTTTGGCCAAACGCCAACGATATTGATTTTCTGTTCCAAACAAATAAGAAATGGTCATAGTTTCTCCATAATCGATTTCATCATATTTTTAATTTCTTTGACATCGTTTTCTAGATTATTTAATCTTTCTTTCTCTATCTTACGTTGTTCTTTTTTTTCTTGTGCGCGTTTGATAGCAGTGGTATTCGTATTATGAATAATACCACTGCTATCTCTTTTCCAACCAGGATACCCTTTTACGGGTATTAAATCGCTAGGAATTTCCATTTAAAGTTAGATATTTTTGGTGTGAAACAACTATTGCTAGAGTGCATAACAAATTTAGACTGTATTTGACTAAACTTATTTAAGTTTCCTGCTACTCCACCGCCAAGAAAATGAGCTTCTTGATATCGCTCGCCTTTAACTAGTGGATCGGTAGGATTTAAATATCTCCAGGGCTTATTGTATATATTTTCACCAGATTGAGCAGTTCTATAATACATATCATAATCAGTCCCAGAAGGAGTAGAATACAAGTTCTGTAATACAAAACCCACCGCTTCAGTCGCAACCGTTATTGGCGTAGTAATGTGTCTAGAACCATTTGCCCCCGAATTAGGCGAAGTCTCTGGAACAGGATAAAACGCCCTTCCATCAGAATCTTCGACACAATTCTCTATTAAAAATAAAGAACACCTTTGAAGATCAATAATCGGAGAAACATAATCATTGCCGCTTTTTAGATCCACTTTGACCAATCCAGAATATGCTCCGTTTCCTCCATCGAAAGTCGCTTGAATACCAGGATTTGCAATAACTCTAGGACGATCGTTAAAAGAAACGTTGGATCCTGGAGTAACTCTACTATATTTATTTGACGCAGTAGTTACCTGTGTAGTATATTTACTACTACTATTTTCAGTAATCAATGCGCCAGTAGTATATTTTGCAGAAATATCGGTTGATGTATGATTAGGAACAAGCTGCTCCACATAAGGCATAATAATATTATACTGAATATTTCTATCAGACAAAACGTTTTCGCCGCCGCCTACTGCATCAGTCGAAGCATTACCGCCTGGCTTGAACGTAAACCCTTCTCCATCTATTCTGTAAACAGTTTGAGCGCCATTAACCGTCAATCCACCGATTGAACTATTAGCGCCAGTAATGTGACAAGAATCTCCAGGGTGGAATCCGTGACAAGGATGTTTAACATAAACTTCACTAGAACCATTCGAAACTCTAAATGGATTCAACTCTAAAAGTTTTCTTGGAACATTAGCGTTTCTAAGAATTACGCTACCATTCGCTCCGCCGATCCTTGATGTAGTCGAAGTGCCTGTAGCATTTTTTGGAGTAAATTTCGCGCGATTGATTGTAAATTTAAGATCTTGATCTTTTTCGCCTTTGTATAACCTACCGTTTTGCGGCAAAAACATACTACCTAGCGTGCCTCTAGAATAAACTATTCTGTTATTGCTACCGTTTACTACAAAATCTCTAGTCTTAGCAGTCCAGAGATCATATTCAGTGGATTGCGTCATAACAACGATGGCATATTGCGTCCAAGCATTCAAGACAACAGGTTCTTCAAAGACAAAAGATGTTTCAGAAGAAGCATCAGATGAAGTAGTAATTTCTGCCGGAAGTTTAAATACACACGAACCAGGAACAATATTAGTTTCCGATGGTTTGCCGTTTATTACTGGTCGTATTTGAATAGAGACGGGTAAAACAGTATCCTTACTCTTGAACGACAATTTGACGTCAACCATGGTTGCGCCAAAAGGATTATCAACGTAAAAACTTTGCGCTAAAGGTTTTTGTGGTCCTACGGTCGGAAGATTAGTTGTTCCGCCATATAAAAGTTGGTTTACGTTAATATAGTCACTAACAACGCTCGATAAATTAGATACTGTAGCAGGAACAATCGCTGAAGTTTCTGCGCCCCACTGACCCGATAAATGCGGTTCTTCAACCCTAATATTGTCTGAAGGGATGTTATCCAATTCGTCTCTAATTTCATAAGTATTGTAAACATTCAAAGACGCATTAGGAACGTTATAACTAAATTCTCCAAATCGAGTAGAAACAACACTTTGATTTTTAATCGGTAACGCACCTTTTACAGTATAGTATGCAACCGCTTTACTATCGGCGGTTCTGATATCTTGCGCAGAAGCGTCTATAAGTTTGAACTCTCTAGTCCCTGCCCTAAATCTTCTGCCTGCGGAAACTTCTCCCGCGACAACACCAAGAGTAGGAATTGGTTTAGTTGGTCTAACACTAGGCAACCAAAAAGAACCTTCTATAACACCTTGAGAATTAGAAACAAGGTCGCTACTTGCTCCTAGATCAGTCGGACGAGAATTCAAATTATCATATTTGTTTCCGTATTCTGTTTTATTTGTAGACCAACGTACAAATCCACCAGACCCTTCATCTCTACATAAGTTAGCGACATCTACTCCATCAAAATAAGGAGTATGTTTTGTATTGGGTTTTAAACCCATTGCTTTAAAATGTATTAAACGAGAACGAACCCAAGGAATCAACGCCAAATCGACTACTCTATTACCAACTCTTTCTCTAAAAGTATCTGTGCTAATTAATCTTCTAACAGATCGTCCAGTCCTTAATCTACTTGAGCGTTTTTCGCGTTCAGAGTTATATCTTTCGCGCTCTACTAAAGACTTTCTACCGAAAGCGCCATACTGACGATTAGAAGGAATAAAATCATCTCCAACATCTTCGTGTTCGTTTTCAATGACTCTTCCCGCCCAATTCCACTGCCAGTTATTCCATAATCTTGCTTGCTTGACGTCTATTCGACTTGCTCCTGGCAGAGCATAACTAGCGTCATATTTTGAATTTTTCCATTCATCGCTAGAAGGAGAAAGCATTAAACAACCTATGTTGTCCACTTTTCCAGTTGGATTAACATTAACAGATCTAGACGCTAGAGGTTGTGATATCCAAGACGCTGAATCAAAATTCAACATTACTAAGTCGCCTTTACGGATAACATTATTTGCCGTTGGGTTTTTATCAGCGTCAAAAATTAATCTTACATTATCTTCATCGAAACAAGGTCTAAACAGTTTAGAATCAGGATCTACTGACGCGCAGTAATCTGGAGAAGAGACATCAGACAACTTTTGATCTTGAGCATCGTCTACTAGAATACCAGATTCTGCCCTCTCAACTCCATCACTATCTAATTCCGGAGTCAATTTTGCTTCTAATTCTAACAAACTAAATTCAGTGAAATCAGCAAGGCGATCTAATTTCTCTTCGATCTTAGCAATATCGCCCATAGTATAATGTTTGTGCTCTATTGGCGTAACTTGCAAATCATTTTCATCAATAGTATTTGCATTAAAAATAATCTTATAAAGTTCTAACGAATTGTCGGGCGTTTTCTTAAACTGCGGATTCTGCGCTTGTTGTCCCATTAATACTTGTACATCGCCTTCTTGTGTAATTAAAACTTTATCAGCGCGTGGCAAATAATAACTAACGTCTGCTGTAACATTCGTACCATTTTTAGGAAATGGGAATACAGTAGAAGTAACTACAGAATCAAGGTCTTCGTCAAAATCAGGTCGATAGTCTAAAACGTTTCTCAGCGGCAAAACTGTACCGTCTGCTAATTTATGACTAGGGATACCAGAATATCCGATACTTAAAGGATAAGAATTTACGCTATAATACTTATCGTTGTTAGAAAGAGTTCTAGTAAAATATTTAAAATTGGCATAAACATTCCCATTCCAATTTACATCAGAATCTAATATCAATTTACCCTTAGTGTAGTAGTTGTCTCTTTGTCCGTTATCTAATCTAAAATATGGTGTTGCGATTGATCCCGTAGCATCTATAAATCGAACAGAATCCATGCTATAAATGTCATATTGACCCAAGGGTACATATCTTGTGCCATTTTCATCAATAGTCAAAGAAGTGGTAATAGTAGTAGAAGAAAGACCTTTACCTCTTTCCTGATTATTGCTTGAGGTCGACTCGACCATAAAAACGACTACATAATCTTTTCCTGAAGTTAAATTACTAATCGCGTTACTCGTCAAATTAATATTAGCGGTCGTTGTTTCGTCTGCATTATCTGTGTTATTATATACTATCCAATTATCTGGATTTACATAAGATCCGTCCGCTACGGCGGGAAGACTATAGGAAGTAGATCCTAGAGCGCCAGTAGAAAGAGATCTAATTATAGTTGTATCCGGCGATCCTATGGTAGCGGGTCTTACTCTAGGCAATAATTCGAACGCATTATTATTGTTAGACTCGTACAAAGTAGTGATGCCTTGAGTGTTTTGTTCAACAGAAAGCGTAATTCCTAAAGAGGAGTTTACCAATGCAGTAGTATCAGCAAGATTTCCCGAAGCTAGTTTAATCCCGTATACGTATGCTCTTATCTTACCCTGTCTGTATTCTAAGAACCTCAAATGACATGTTCCGGTAGGTCCTGTCAATGAAAATTTATAATGATTTTTATTACCAGAGTTACTGCCGAAAAGATTTCCAGCGTCTGCGCCCATCGCAGTAATACTATCAATAATAAAATAGTTTCCATAAGATACTGCTATGCCCTCTTCCGAAACTGTTTCAGTTTCTTGAGGTTTTGGAATAATTAATTTTGTTGGAGACTGCTGTTCTGCTCGATAACCGTTGACATAAGCAATGCCATCAGAAACCATTAATGACATATCTGAATCGGGTTGATCGTTAAACTCATCAAAATTAAGCGTAAAGGGTTTAATTACATAATTGCCCGATTCTTCATAAGTTCTCTGAGCCAACATGTCTTCAATCTGATTATACGAGTCATTTAAATCTACAACTTCAGTAATCGTAGAATTTTCAACTTTAGCGACGAATACAAAAGATTCGTCGGCAGCAATTTGATCTTCTGTTGTAAGAGTTAATAGAAGTTGATAACGATCTGCTCCTGGAGAAGAATTATTAACAGTGTCTCCTGCATTGTCATATAAGTCAGCGTCATCATCTACAGTAATAATTTTTTCTTCAACTTTAAATCCTACAGTTTTATTTGCTATAGGACTGGAAGCATTTAGTATAATAGATTGTTGACTGCTGTGTACAAAATGACCGGATACAAAAAATTCGCCTTCTTCGATCGTAAACTTTACTGCCGACCCATTTCCAGAAACGGTAAGGTTAGGACCAACGCCGCCTTGATCTGATATTGTATCTAAATTTATAAATTGTGTAAAAGAAGAAACAGCAGACCCGCCATTGTCAACATAACCAACAAAAAGTTTGTCGTTGGCGTCATCTACTTCTAAAATTCTTGCTTTTTGAACACCATTAGTATAGATCATACCAACTTGAACTGTAGATAAATCTGGAGATCCAGATAAAGTCACAAATCTATATTGTGCATTGATACTTGGCACGCCACCAGAAATCGCGCTACCTTCTTTAAAAATATTTCTTCCAAAACTTGCCATCTCTTCTTGAATAATAGTCTGCATCTGGGTAAGTTCCCTTGCTTGCAGAGCTCTACCATTATTAAACAAAATGCGATGATAATGATCGTCTTTAGACCAATCGTCTTTGTATGTTGATGAAAAGGTTGTCGAATTTCTGTTGGTTGCCATTTTTTATCCTATGTGCATTTAGATAAATTTATAATAATTTTTAGATCTTCAGTTTGTGAAGATTGTCGGACTACGGTCGCTACATTATCATAAAATAGAAGTTCTCCTGTAAAAGGATTTACCGCCCCCGGACCTTCAGCGGTTACTGTTTGAGACCCTAATGATTCGCCAATTTGAAACGGTTTTAGACCATCAGAATCTCTTTGTACATAGTAGACATAGTTGGGCGGACCAGAAACCGTGTCTACCACAAGAGCTGTTGCGTCGGAAGTTTGACCAGTAATAGTTCCATTTACAGTAATTCCTGATAAACTCGAAACAGTAAGTTTTCTAAGAGCATTAGCGGCATCAAGGGTAATAAAGCTATCATCGCTGTCTTTTGGATTTTTAATTAATGCCACCTGATGAAATCTTGATCCAATAGAAAGATCTGCTGATCCTTCTTCGTCTTGTACTTCAGCAGTAATCATTAGATTGTCAGCGTTTAAAGAAAGTAATGGATTAGAATTTAAACCGTCCACGGGACCAAAAACTGATCGAGCAGTAAAAGAAGCGCCAGGATTATCTGGTGAAACGACTGCTGACCTATATCCAGAACCATGTTTTATTAATCCGGAACCATCAGAATCTATATGAATTTTAATTAATTCTCCGCCAGAGTTACCGAATGCAAAAAAATCTGCGCCGCTACCGAAACCACCTCCGTTTACAGTAAGCGGATTGGCGTTTCCTAGGGTGTTTCCTGTTCCTGAACCAGTGACAACAAAATTAATAATTTCTCCACTCACAGCGCTATCTTGTAATGCTTTTTGCTGAATTTCTTCTGTAATAGTAGGATTAGAAGAAGTAATAACTTTAACAGGCATATAATTTGTTGTCAAAAATTTTTCTTTAGCAAGATTGCTCAATTTATACAAAAATCTCCAAACGTATCCATCTGAAGTTTTGTACGATCTCGCTGGATTATAAGGATGAACCAATGCTTGTGCTGCAGTAGTCGGTTTTATCGTCGAAAGTTGACTACTGTTTGGATCGGGTTTTTGTATGCATACAAAAACTTCGTCGTTATCTGTCAAAACATAAAAATTAGTTAGACTTGGATCGTTGTCATCATATGCATTATATGAGGTGCTTCCTGAGTTATCATAATTGACTCGAGGAACTACAAAAGAAGCAAGAGTTGATCTTTTGTATGAATGTAATCTTTGCCTAACTAAATGCGAATTTCTAATAGATCCTACTGCATTAGGGGGATCTCCGACCCACAAATCGTTTGATCCGAAAGCGATATAATAACGATTATTTGATGACAAATCGCTATCTAACAATTCGAATACATTGTTAGTAAAATTATTAGTAGTTGCTCCAGTAGACACTATTATTCTCTTAAATAAGGTTTATTTATAATGACGATGTAACGACTGTAGAAACAGTAGATAAATTATTGTCATGCTCCAAAATGTTATTTCTTAATGGCGTAATCGCTGATTGATTATCAGGAATTGCTTTAATTGCCAAGTAACTACCAAGATATGAAGTAATATTGAAACCAACAATGTTTACAACACCCGTTTCCGGAACATAATTTCCTGCGTTACTAACAATAGTTTTCCCTGTTGTTAAAGATATAATTTGTAAATCAGTTGATCCTAATTTATTTCTTAAAAAACATGTTTGCCCAGCATATACAAAATTTGTTGACGTTATGGTATAACTATCCGACTTCCCAGGCTCTATAGGCGCAGCAAAAATAAAAGAATAATCTTTAGTCGTCCCTAACAAAATAGGTTGATCATAATCATTACTGCTAGTAGACCTTCTTTGTTGCATTTTAATATTAGAACGAGAAGATAATACTGATGGATCGACAGCATCAACAACTGTCAACATATTAGACCTTCTAAACGTTTTATCAAAAGTTCCTGTACTCGAAGTAAAATATGTAGAAATTGCTGAACGAACATTTGATTTTATAGTAGATTCGGTTTCGCCAGTTAATTTAGGATTAAACTGAAAAAACGTTTCTGTTTCTAAGTAAGTAATAACAGGTTTAGTATAAAACACATCAAAAGAAGCAACAGACAAATCTTCTGCTAAATCCGTTATTCCGTTTTGAACAAATTCTTGTGTGGATACATCAACCCCATTAAAATAATCAATTGAAAGGTAAACTGCTCCATATCTTGGAGGAATATTATCTTCTCCACCCCAAGATTTTATGTCTTGAATATATCCCGAAAAATTTCTTTGTGCAAGCGCTGCATAATCTTCTGCAGTAACCATTCTGTTTTGTGCAGCATATAAAAACGGAGCGTTTTTACGAATAGATTCTATACCTTCTTTTTCAAGTCCACCAGACGAAGCGGAAACAACGGTCGGAACTACTGAATAAGATCCTGGGTTAAAAGTTCCGTTTTGAAAAGTACGAGCTTGATTTCCTGAAGCGCCTGCAGTAGAAAGGTAAGTTACCTCAATTTTTTCGCCGGAAGCAGGCGCTTGACCCAGATTAGATCCATTACCGAATGAAAGTTCATAGTATCCATTTGGCGCTTCTCTAATAATGTAAATCGTAGATGTCGAGGATATGCTCGTGGCATCATTAACACTAGTATACGTGGTATATGAAGAAGAACCAGGATATTCATAAACTTTAACAATCACTGTATCCAAATCTAAAGTGTTATCTGGTATTACAAAAATATCTTGCTCTGAGTATGGTCCTGCGATAAAACTTTTAGTTTTTATTGTTCCTTCGTAAATCGGAACATTATCAGATCCTGTAGAAGTTTTAAAATCAAAATTGTTACTGCCATCATTTATAGCAGTAAATGTTTCTAATGTTTGAAAAATAAACGCGCTGTTACCTATAGATGTACTGAAAGTGGTATACGCTGGTAAAGTAATAGTAGTATCCGCTGGTCCGCCAGTAATTCTAAGATTAACTAATGCTTTTGAAGCAACTTTTGATCCAGAAGAATATCCAATCGATCCAGCAAGACCAACGACGGAAGATCTTAGTTGAGCAGTGCTAAGGAATGATTCATTTAGTGCATAATTTGCAATAAGACCATTATAATGTGTATTATACGCTAAAACATCAAGTAAACTTGACAACCCAGAAGCTTCAAAATTATAATCAGAGGTTCCAAATTCGGAACTGTTCTGAAGATGAACTTTTAAAGAATTTTTTATTGATGTAAAATCTAATGCTGTAGATTTAATAGTAGTTGCCATTACCTTAACCTTGAAATTGTAGTTTCTATAACTTCAGTAGACGCTAAATTTTTAACTTTAAATTCTACTCTAACTCTTACAACATTACGCTCGGGGGAAGAGTTAACTCTTACTTCTTGTATTATCGCTCTTGGTTCATAAATATTGATTGCTTTTGTAATTCTTTCATTGATTTCAAAATCACTGTTCCCTTCGCTTAAATCAAATAACAATCCCTGTAAATTTGCGCCATATCTTGGATTAAACGGTTTATCGTATGCGTTTGTCAATAGTAAATTTTTTACAGATTGTTTTACTGCCGCTGCGTCTCGTTTTAAATAAATTTCTCCGGTATCAGAAAACGTCGAAAGAGTCAAATCTATGTCTTTATACTTTTGCTCTGTCGTTATTCTAATGCTACTAGAGAGATTTCCATCTTCTGTAGATAGCAATTTAGCCATTGAAATTCCTTTTCCTTTTATTTATAAGTTTATTCTAAGATTTCTTGCAAATCTGATTTACTTTGTGACTCACCATTGTAAATTGTTTCAATTAATTTAGAGTAACGTATATCATCGTCCAAAGAAGAGATTTCTGGTAATACTATAAAAACTGTTCCCGTAATACTACCATCAACGTTATAGGTATCATACTCTAAAATTAATTTATCGTAATTAGCATAATCTTTCCAAAAAACTGCTAAATCAAAAGAAGCAACTGGGTCAGATTTTCCTTTTTTGTCTATAATTTGATAACCTATCGCTCTTCCGATTCTACGATAATCGTTAATACTATTTGCACTCGGAGTTTCGCCAGCATATGAACTTTCTACGAAATATGGCGTAGGTTCATACACACCATCAGAGATAATTACTCTATGATTCGCAAAATTTACATATTCTGTTGCCATTTTGTAAATTTGCGTTTGCAAATAAAGATAATTTGCTATTTCTAACCGATCTGCGGGTCCATCAAAAGACTTGTTATACAATCTATCAAAATTTGTTCTGGATCCCCTAGATCCTAAAAATTTAGAACAAGTTACTCCATCTGCTAAAGAAGTACTTCCCAATATTTCAGATTGGTTTCTTAGGTCGTATTTCGGGTCAACTGAAATTTTCATAATATTTTAAATCTCTTACTTCTATTATCTGCAGGATTGTTGCCGATTAAATTTACGCCAAAATTTACGGTTCCTTTTTTACCAACAGTTCTTCCTATTTTAGGAGAAATCGTTTTGGCAAATCCAGCGCCTAATCTCCCTTCAGATACCAATACTGCAGTTAATTTTGAATTTTTTCTCCACTGCGGGTCTCTAAGTTTAGATCGAACTTGATGTACGTTAGGAACAAAATTAAAAGCATTAAAATACTCGTCTCTCAACTCAATTTTTTCTCTTAACTTAGAATCTATCGAAACGTTTCTTATACCGTATTTCGTAGTCATTAACTGCGCTTCAATAATCGGCGCTGAAGGAATATTCAAACTTGGAGTGGGAAGAAAAGGAGTAATCCCAGGAACGGGGGGTACTGGGACTGGCGTTCCCACTGCTGCTACACCAGCAGTAGAAGCAAAAGCCGCCATGTATGCAAACCCCGCCATATCTGAATGTACTGCTTCGCTTGCTTTTCCTAATAACGTTCCATAAAAAGTTGCGGTACTAGTTAATCCTAAAGGAAGACCGCCAAAATGTTTTCCTTGGAAATCACATAAAAGTCCGCCAAACGTTCCTTTATGCCCCAGCATAGAAACTGTTCTTGCTGTTAAATTCGCAACATTAGCAGAAACAGTCCATTCATTTGTCGATGATTGAGTTAAATCACCGCCAGCCGCCATTTCAATATTACCTTCTACATAAAAATTTTGGTTTCCTTTTACTAGAAAATTGTTGGTTCCCAAAATCGTTTCTGTATTTACATTACCAACTTGGGTTCCTCTGGAACCTCGGATAGTATAGTTTTGATCTTTATCGACGACTTTTTTATGCCTTCCTTTAATGTTTTCAACTTTATCGCCAGCAATATTTAAATTATAATTACCTTCAACGTCGACATTAAAATCGCCCTCAACTCTTAGCGTAACGTCGCCTTTATAAACTAAATCTGCTTTGCCTTCGACTATAACAACTTCGTTTCCGCCGGTAACTGATACTTTTTTGCTTTTAGAAGAAATTATAACGCTGCCATCAGCGCGAAGTTCTATTCCTGCGCCAGTTCTATGTTTAACTAAAATTCTTTCGCCGCCAGGAGTATCGTCCATTTCAAAAGAATGACCCGATTGCGTTTCTTGCGCCTGATTATACGGATATTGAGAAGGTTTTTGTTCAGACACGCTGACGTCGACGCCCAAGTCGCCGCCGCCAGAATATAAAACATTAATTTTTTCTCCTCTCGCCGCTTTAGATATACCAGAACCGTAAAAATATTCTCGATTAGGATATTCTCCATTAGGATCTGAAAATCCGTCTATAGGGACTCCTGGACTGGTGTCAATTTCTGGTCCGAATTTTTCTTCTCTTTCTTTTATAGAATCAGTAGTATTAGTCATCACCGCCACCTTGTTTTTTAAAACGCTCGACTGTTTCTTCTAATACGCTACCTTCTGCTGTCTCGGTGTAAATAGTAGTCGACAGAGTAGTTAGTTCAGAAACTGATCCAATAGAACCACCATTATTTGTTTTATTAGAGATAGGCGTTTTTTCTAATTCTTCGTCTTTACCAAATCTCGCTAAAACATAATCTAAAACATCAAATCCCGGATCTTCCTGCGTTTCGTCCACTTCATTATGTCCTGTTATAGTACCGCCAGGATAATAAGCATAGAACGCTTTACATATGTGGTCGAACGAATTTAACTGAGAACGTGTTAGTGAAGCAGCAGATATGTAATTTTCATAATTCGGGGTTCCTGTTGGAGCGTTAATACCGCCAACAAAACAAACGCCTAGAGAATTTTGATCGTGTCCTGGAGCGTGATTTCCGTTTTTTGAAAACGGCAACCCTCTTTGAATCGACCCATCTCTTCTTATAATCAAATTATAGACTATTCCTTCCTGCCACTTATCTATTTCTTCTGAACCAATGTTTCTGTTAGTATGCGTTTCTGTCCAATGAACAATTATTTTATCTATGTCTCTGTTTATTAGACTAAATTCAGCCTGCAACTCTTCGACCGAAGAAATATACGAAAAATCGTTATTTTCGCCAATTTGTATAGGGTCGGAAAAAACCTTTTCTTGTATTTCTTCTTTTGTTGAATTAGAGATACTAGTATTTACTTGTAACAAAGTTGTTGTTATAGTATTATAATCACTGGAACTAAATTTGTCGACTAATCTAACTGCGGTAGAAAAATCAGCAGCGTCTCCTTGCGATAACGCCACAACTTTATGAAGAACATCAGTAGGAATATCTGGCGCTATTTCTCGAACTATCTCATACGCGTCAGTAAATAAAAAGGTACTAATCCCTTCTAATAAACCTAGTTCTGGGTTGTTAGATTTTGCAGAAATTTTATTTGAATATCTAGTAGTCTCATTTGCCAAAATATCTAAAGAATCATCTTTGTCGTTAATTGAATTAAAAACAGTTTGACCGTCTTTTCCAGTCATTTCCGCTAAATCTCTTTTAAACCCTTCTTCATCATACTCAATTTCTAATTCTGCAGGAACTACTATAGAAACGTCTTCCTCCTGTTTATCTATCTCTGTTAACACAGAATTTTTAAAATCTGTTGCATCTTGCATATTTCTAGTAACTTGTATAGGCGCGCCTGCAGCCCCATTAATTCCAGTATTTGCCGAATCATAAAAAAACGTATTGTTAACATTGGTAAAAGACTGCGCAGCAAAAGCATCTTTACCGTCTTTAATTGCTTCTTTTGCTGCTTCTTTTACAGCTGCAGCAGAAGCTTTAGATCCGACCTTCCCCACTAAATTGGTTACTTGTGCTTTAACTTGAGAAGTCGCAGTATCAGTAACTATTTTTTGAAGAGAAGTCGTTCCTCCGGAAAGTCCTGTTAATATTTTTAAAATACTAGCGATTGTATCGTTACCGTCAGGAACTAACGACGCCTCGTCTACTATAAGGTTTCCTCTTTCGTCTTCAATAAAATTGACACTAAGTTTTGCGCCGAGTTTAGAAGTTAATGTACTGGCGACAAGATCGTTAACTTTTGTTGTAGCCATGTTTTTTAAACTATTAACGCCATCGGTTATTAAACCTTCTGCAGTCGTGTTATTAAGTTTATCTTTAAATTGGTCTGCTTCCGATCTAAGAGATTGTATGCCGCCTTTAATTTCTCCAGATACCGAATTGATCAATGTTTCTCTAGAATTTTTTAGGTCGTTGGCAGAAAAGGCGGCGCTCTTAGCAACATCATTATATGATGTTTTAGCATCTCCTTGTATTTTATCTACGAATGACTGCCATTTGGGTACAGGGGGCGTTATAGGTCCGCCACCGTCGACGTCTCTTTGTGCCATTATTGATATACCTCGTGATATGCTTGTTTTGCTATCGAAATAGCATTTTTATTTGATTTAGTATAGTATTTAGAGACTATATTCGTCGCTTCTTCTATTTCATTTGATTGCAACAACAATTTATTAGCAAGGAGTAAATCATTTCTGAGTTCATACAAAACAAACTGAAGTTGCAATGAATATGACAAAGTTGTCGCAGGAGGTTCGTACAAAATAGCAAACTCTCTTAAATTCTTAAATCGTTTTCCTGTTGCTAACCATCCAGCAATTCCTACACGATCATTATCTACCGTAAGCAGTTTAAAATTAGACATCGTTTGAAGATTAGCAACTATTGCTGCAGAATGTAATGGAGAATATCCGTTGTCAATAAAGAACTTCATTCCCTGAAGTCTTCTTAATGTAATATCCGCTGATTCCAGTTCGTCGTCTCGTAGTCTTTCAACTATTACATTTTGAAGTCTCGATTGTTGTTTATTGTAAGAGGTTTCGCTGGTAAACGTGACGCCTTTTTGTAAATCTGATGGAAATTCGTCTCGATGAATTACGCCCATAACCAAAGGCACTTGAGAATGCCTACCGTCCATAAAAATACCAAAAACCTGCGCGCCAGCTAGTAGTTGAGGCGACCTACCTATTCCAGAAGAACCTCCCTCAGTAGCAGAAATCATTACTTGCGCCCAAGGCAAATCGACTTCAGGAACATTAGAAGTTTCCGGATCATGAACTCCATGAATACGAACTCGAACCCTTCCTTCAAACCCTACTGGAGGGACGGCATTAATTACTGTACCTATAAACCATCGCGTTTCATCGCCGTAGTACATGTAATTTATTGGTCTTAATGGTCCCGTTGTCATAATTGGTTTCCGGTCTTAGGAAGATCGTTTACTTTACAACCCGAAAACACCACGCTGTGTTCTGTTTTAGAAATACTGTTTTTAATAGACGTAATAATATAATCACCAGATCTTCTGTGATCTGTTGTAGTATTAACATCAACTCCATTAGCAGAAGCGTCGCTGTTTAAAAATAACAAACGAAGTTTATCTGCTACACTAATATTTTTCGCGAAAAATAAAAATCCGTCCATTTTTAACTTAAGGGTATTACGATTTAAAATATTTTTAATCATTTGTTGTTTATATTTTAATGAAGTCTGACCATTGCTTTCATCATGATAGTTTTTGAATTGAGGATACGTTCTCGTTGTATTGATTTGATGTACATTATTCGCGTCATATAAATCATATAACGAATCGCCTATTTTAAGTAATGGATCAAATAAATTGTAAGTAAATTTACCTTCTATTAAATCGTTTATCGACATTTCATCTACAATATTTCTAATAGAATAATGTTTTCTAGTCGTTACTCCAGTGTTTATATCTGTCACAGAAAATCTCGAACCAATTGTTCCAGTTTCTATCATATGCAACATATTTTCAGAGTTTACGTCCTCGAACCCCTCTATAGCATAAATTTTTCTAGCAGCAATGTCTTGCGATGTTCGCATTCCTGATGTGTGTCGTAGAGGAGACTTTGGATTTAATACAGTTGAAGTAAGGTTTTCTTCCATATTTTCTATAATAATATCATTACCAAACAATGTCGAATACGCTAACATAGGAAACCCAGATTTAGAAGAAGCTCTATCTCGCAACCAACATATCGCTTCGATTGGTGTTAGATATGGAACTACAACTTTTCTTGGTCCTTGTGCAGAAGGTTTAAAATTTTTATATGCTATTTTTCTACCCAATTCAATTTCAGAAATAGATTTTATAATTTGTTCGAAAGATCCAGTGTACGATTTACTAATTTGTTTTACTGCATTGATTATTACATGCTCTTCAACTAGATGTAAAACTATAGCGTCTGATCTATCGTTGATAGGAGCGTTCGCTTCTATACGAGAAATATAAAATTTCTTTTCAAATAAAACCCTTTGTTCCTCTAATTTTTCGACAAACTCTATGGTAATAGTTTCAGTGCCTTGTAAGTTTACAGCATGCCTCAATCCAAAATCATCTATCAAACTTATCGAAGCATGAACAAACGGATTTAGAATATCTTCATAAAATTCAAACTCTAGAATATTTGGAAGGATATCTACTTCTATTCCAACTTTTTCTAGAATGGTTCCCGATAATATGGCTTTTGTACAAAAATGATATGTTCCGGATTCCATTTTAACTCACAAGTCTTTTAAATTCGCCGACAACTCTTTCGATTTCATCAGGTTTGATTATTCTTATTTCTCTCACATCTTCATTTACTGCAACGAAGTTTTCTTGGAAAGTGACAGGAGTTCCTGGGTCAGTCGGGTCATCAACCAAATCATACTCTACTACAGATCCGGTTTTAGCATAGTGATGCGTTCCATTGAATTCAAAATCAAAAGCACTAAAATTATAACTGTTAGTGGTATCGGCATATTCAACGGATACTATAGTATCTGAACTTAAAATAGCAGAAGAAGTAAAATATATTTCTGCGTTTTGTAAATTTTTACTTTTAACTGTTGCTGCTCTTTTTGATGCGCCGCTGGTAACTAAATTAACGGATTCGCCTACTGGATACAGAGAAGAAATTTGTTGCATTAATGTGCTATATGCGCTAAGATCAGCAAACTCTAATCTTCCAAAATACCCGTTATAAATTTCTTCAGATTTTTCGTATATTCTTTTATCAGTAAGAGGCCAACCTTGTTCTCTTAATTTTTCGTTCATTAAATAAAACGTCCAGTAGTGATCAGTCGTTCCATAAATTCTATACGACAAAGTGTCCGGTCTCTCGTTTGATAGAACAGTAGTATTAGTATATACGCTTAAATTATCTTGAACCCGATCAAGAACATCAATATAAGTCGAAAGTCTTTGAAACAATACTCCATATTTTTCGTCGCCAAAACGATAACGGTCCGTTTTAAAATTTTTAAAATATTTTGACATATTAGTAACCTTGTGCGATTCTCGCTCGATTCAACGCGAATGCTTCACTGAATGTAAGATTAAGACCGATCTCAGAGAAATTACCGTCGGCGTGCATTCCTGTTGTTGGCGTGTTGTATGTAATATCTATGGATGTCAAATAACTAGGCAAAATTTTAGTTGCAATAGGTTTCCCGCGATATTCAATAAAAATATCAAATAAATCTGGGAAAATATAACCAACAGGAACGTTTCCTAAATCTATTAAATCTGGATAAGCAGCAACTCGGAAAAATTTAATAATCTTTTTAATTTCTTCTGCTTCTCTAGAGCTTCTAGCAACTAAAGAAAAACTAAATGCGAAAGTCCTTATCACCGAATTTGAGAACAAAGTTCGAGAATTGGGGTTATTAGAAATTCTTGTTGCCGAAGAAAGACCAGTTGACGGCAACCCAGTTGTTTGTAATCCTTTAAGAAGAATTGCAGAAACTTCAGGCGAAGGACCACCAGTTAAAAACCCGCCTGCAGATTGCAAAATTGCTTTAACAGAATTACCTACTGCGCTGCCCCCACCGCTAATACCTGCTTCGATCCCGCCATTGATTAATCCTAGATCTGCATTTTGATAATCTAACCTATCAGTAAATTGTAGTGATTGACGAAGAGGAAGTTTAACAAAACCCATGTCTTTTCCGTCATCTAACAAAGTATCTCGAAACGAATTTGTGCTAATAGGACCAGACACCCAATCTGAGAAATCGGAAAAAGCGTCGCCAACAGAGTTTAAAGTTCCTTCCAAAAACCCTTCATTTTTTACTTCAGTTGATATTTCTCTTTCTGATTTTTCTGCTTCTGCGCCAGTTTCTTTTGCTTCGTTATTGCCAGCAGAAACTCCCAACCCATTCTGGGTTTGCTCTTCTAAAGCAAAATTTGTAATTTTTTTAGAAATGCCATCAATAATTTCGTAAAGCAAACCGCTAACATTATTTTCATTTTCTAATTGTCTTGCACGAAATTTTATACTTCCGGGGAAATACGAGTTACCTCGCATATCCAACGGATAATAGAGTTGTTGATAATCTCTAGGAGTTCTGTTACTAGACTGTAAATCTCGAAGATCCGTTTCTTCTTTGTATTCTTCGAGAGTTTTTGCTTCTGTCGTAGTAGTTGGATTAGAAACTACTCTTTCTTCCGAACCTGGATCAGCAAACGCCATATATATTTCCAATAAATAACTTATGTTGCATTTATTTATAGTGATCATGGCATATTCAGGAAAATATAGAGTTAAAAACCTCTCCAAATACAAAGGCGATCATACACAGGTTTTCTATCGCAGTCTTTGGGAGAAATACTGTATGATGTTTTTTGACGCGTCAACTTCCGTAAGTTCGTGGTCTAGTGAAGAAATTGTTATTCCGTATCTTTATGAAGTGGATCGAAAAGTGCATAGATATTTTCCAGATTTTAAAGTAACCTGGTCTAATAAAAAAACTTCATTAATAGAAGTCAAACCGAAAAAAGAAACCGCTCCGCCGCAAGGTTCAAGAAGAACAAAACGTTATATTTCGGAAGGATTGACTTATGTAAAAAATAGAAATAAATGGAGCGCGGCTGAGAGATATAGTGAAGATAGAAATTGGAAGTTTGAGATCTGGACTGAGATAGAACTCGATAAACTAGGCATTAAACCTAAATCTACAAAACCATTGAAACCTTATAAAAGAAAAAAATGAAATATCCGGGCGACGATTATATCACACAACAATTACACATATCTTTAACTAGAGAACAGTTTGTAAACATTGCAGAGTTGGATCATCCGATAATTGATTTAAATAGAACGCATTGGATTTTTGAAGCAGAAAAACAACCCCATTATCAGTTATCAAAAGATATATCTGAAGAGCAATCAGCGAATTCTGAATCTTTGTTGGGACTAACAACAGTAGAATTTAATGTTACTGATCTTTGTAATAGAAAATGTTGGATGTGCCCTCATCATAACGAAGAACTGTTTCCTAATAATAATGTTTTTATGGACATAGAAACTGTTAAGAATACTGTTGATAATTTAAAAAAGAACAATTATGTCGGAACTATTATATTTGGTAGTTACGGAGAACCTCTTTTACACCCAAAAATATTAGAAATGATTGAGTATGTTTCTGAGAATTTACCTAAGTGCGAGTCTAACCTAATAACAAACGGCGACAGATTTGTTAAAGGTTCTATTCCAGGATATGGATTATTTGATGCAGAGCGTTTAAAAAATACTGGTCTGACATCTATTCTGATTGATTGTTATGACGACGACGAAAGATTAGCGAAGTATGTAAAAGAAATAAAACCTTTAGTTGGAGTTATAGACATAGAATTTTATCGAAGGTATTTTAAAACACCAACATATCTTGATCGCGCCGGATTAATGGATCCTTATACAGGAAAACGACCTGCTGTAAAACAAATAAATCCTATCCCATGTTGGTATCCTCTTAGTAAATCGTTCATAGATTATGATGGAAGTATCAGAGCTTGTTGTCATAATTGGGAAAGAAATTTGGGATCTTTTGGAAATGTGAACGATACAGATTTTTCAGAACTTTGGAAGAGTTCAGTATCATTAAATAAACTAAGAAAATCTTTAATTTTTAATAGAAAAAATTCTAATGAAGTTTGTAAACATTGTGATGCAGCTGGTCTTTCGAGTCAAGAAAAAGGTAAAAAAGTCGCTAAATTATGGAAACCTATTTTAATCGATTCAACTGATTAATAGAAAATTTGTAAATGCTATATAATGCAAACAACACCGTTAAGATCATGCCAGAAAATCCCCAACCTCCTGCGATCGAGAAAACTTATTACACCTACAGAAGTTATTCGGGTAAAATATTTCGTTCGGAATTAGAAATTCCTTACGCCGAAAAAATATCTAAATGCAAAGAAAATCTTGAGACGAAACAATCTCCGTAATTCGTTATAAATAGATTCATGAGTAATCTCTTTCAAACAGTAGAGCAAGAAGCGTTCCGTTCAGGAATAACTCCGCGTACAAAACAGTCGCAGACATGGTTTCGCAATAAACTTTCTGGAACGCGACCTAATCGCCGAGCATTACTTAACGAACCCGAATTAAAAAAGAAGCAACGTTCTGCTGTGGGCGGAATGTACATGTTTTTTTATGACCCTAAAACAAGAGAAACACTTCCATACTGGGACAATTTTCCTTTAGTCATTGCAGTACAAAAAGCTCCTGGCGGGTTTCATGGTTTGAACCTTCATTACTTACCGATGACTCTACGAGCAAAATTTTTAGACGGATTGATGGACATTACATCAGATAAAAAATTTAACGACAACACTAGATTTGCAGTTTCATACGATTATTTAAAAAAAGCAGCAAAGATGAAATATTTTAAACCTTGTTACAAGCATTATCTTTCTGCTCATATTGAAGGTAACTTAGCAGAAGTTCCCGCTCCAGAATGGGAAATTGCAACTTTTCTACCAACCGCGCAATGGTCGCGAGGATCCCAATCAAAAATTTGGGCAGATTCAAGGAGCATAATAAATGACAGCTAGTAAACCAGCAAGTATAGATCAACTTTCATCGCAGATTACTAAACATAATGGATTTGCTAGATCTAATTTGTTTTCAGTTGTACTTCCAAGATGGGAACAATCGGGACAAGATCCTAGAGATTTAAATTTATTGTGCAAAAATGTGCAACTACCTAGTTTCAATATCGCTACAATTCCCAGAGAAATTGGCATGAGTACAACTGAAGTCGCACATGGAATGATATTCCAGCCGATTACTATGACTTTTCGAGTAATGAACGATAGCGGAGTAAGAAAATATTTTGAAACGTGGATGGACAAAGTGATACCTAATTGGCAATCCCCGGATCCTACTGAGCATTATGTTGGTTATTATGATGACTACGTTAAACCTATAGAAATACGTCAATTAAAAAAAGAATTAAACGTTCCGCTTTTTGAAAAACAATTTAATTTACCTTTGCCAGGATTTATTAAAAAAAGATTAACTAATCTAGGTCCTCTAAATTTTGGGACAAATCTTATAGACACGTCTATAGGTTTTGATGGAATAGAAATAGATTTAAATCTAGCAGGAAGCAACAGTTACGTGTGTACTCTACATGAAGCGTATCCAGAAATTATTAATTACGAAACGCTCGCAGACGATCAGGTAAATGGACTGTCAGAAATAACTGTAACTTTCAAATATAAAAATTGGTCTGGCGTAGGATTACAAGACAACAATTTGCTTTCTAAGATAGAACGAGAAATAACTGGTGGATTACATCAACTAAGAGATGGAGTCGAAGATAAAATTAAAACCAGAGTAGGAAAAGCATTAGGGATTAATATAACATAAGGATATTAAAATATGGCGTTACCGCGATTGAATGATACACCAAAGTATAGCATGGTTATACCATCAACTGGAAAAAAAATTAGATACAGACCTTACTTAGTTAAAGAAGAAAAAGTATTAATGCTCGCTAATGAAAGCGGAAATTTAGAATCTATCGTTAATGCTATGGTCGAAGCAGTTGTTTCATGTTGTACACCAAAACTCGACCCAAGATTTCTTACTACTTTTGATATGGAATATATGTTTATGCAAATTAGGGCAGTCTCCGTTGGAGAAAGTTCAGATATTTTATTAACTTGCCCTCATTGCGAAACCGATAACGATATCACAGTAAATGTCAAAGAGGCGTATTGTAAAGAGGTAGAAAAAAATCCAAAAGTTAAGATATCAAAAGACGTTTCTCTAGAAATGAAATACCCTTCTTATAGCGATTTTGATTTCGATAACGAAAACATAGTTGAAGAATTTTTGTTTAACTCTATTTCTGCAGTCTGTACTAAAGAAGAAAGGTTTCCTCTTGCAGAAGAAACGTCAGAAGAAATACGAGCATTTTTAGATTCGTTAACATCGGATCAATTAAAATCAATTGACGATTTTATATCTGAAATGCCAGTTGTTACTAAAGAAGTTAATTTTAAATGTGGACAATGTAACGAAGAACAGGAACATAAATTACAAGGAATTAGAAGTTTTTTTTAATATGCCTCTCTCATACTAACATGATTTCATATTACAAAACAAATTTTGCTTTAATGCAATACCATAAGTATAGTTTGACCGAGTTAGATAATATGATACCTTGGGAGAGAGAGGCTTATCTTACTTTACTTCATCAGTATTTAGAAAAGGTTAAAGAGGAACAAAAACAGCAATGACATCATTAGCAGATCTTACCGAAAGTCAAAACGAAACCAATGAACATTTGCAACACATTGAAGATAAATTTGACGATTTTTTTAGAGACACGTTTAACCGACGAGGTGAGATGCTGGAATCTAAAAGAGAAAATAACAGTGCTAAAAGGGGGATAGGGTTTGGATTGCCGAACGTCGGTAAAATGCTTGGCAAAGCTACAGACAATAATATGCTTAAATCATTGCTCGGTATTGCTGGACTGCTTACAAGTCTTGGCGCTCTAAAATCGTTTCTCGATAATTTTGATCAATATAAAAATAAATTTGATACGTTTATGGATGGACTATTAGAAGGTCTTGACAGATATCAAGTAAACATGGATACCTTCACCAAAGCTTTAGCACAAACTGCTTTAGGATTTGGTGCTGGCGCGACAGCAGTAAAAGATGCTCGATCAAATAAAACTACAACTACCGCTATTACCAATCCTCCGTCAAGAACAGGTAAAACAGTTACATATCAAAATTCAAAAGGACAAGTAAAAACAGCACAGATTGTTAAACAATTGGATAATGGTAAAGTTCAAGTGAAATCTGGTAATGCAACATTTGCGATAGACGAAGCAAAAAACAAAATGCAAGTTTTTAATGAACCAGCAAAAGCAACACCTGCTCCTACTCCTGGAGGAGGAACGTCTTCACTCTCCAGCAAATTATTGAGTGGAGCGAGTAAAGCATTTGCAGTTGGCGGCGTAGCACTCGCAGGTTATGAAATAGGTCAAATTAGAACAAGCGAAAGTTTGTCAGACAGAGAAAAAAACGTTCAAACTGCTGGAGTAGCAGGTGGCGCTTTGGGTGGGTTCGGAGCAGGAGCAATAGCAGGAGCAGCAGCAGGAACTGCAATTCCTATCCCGATTTTAGGAACGCTTACTGGCGCTATTATTGGAGGTCTGATAGGGAGTTACGGTGGTCGTGCGATAGGAGTAGAAGCTGCTGATGCATTACTCGACCCAGAAACAGCGCAAGCAATGCCTTTGCAGGCACCAATTGTAAATAATGTGACTACTAACAACAATGTTTCAGCACCATCACCTAGCGGTACTGTAGATAGTAGGTCTGCTTCAGGGTCAATATTAGATCAATGGAACACAGGTGTTTGGACTCCAGCGCTAAGATAAAAAAGGGCACCCGAAGGTGCCCTATAATCGTTTTGGTGGTTTTAAGTGCATATCACAGCGCGACACTACACTCCCTTTGCGGGATACCCAAGGCGATTAACCCACGCGCTTAATTCCATTCTTCTAACCAGTTACTAAGATCTGCTTCTTTCTTTTTATGAGGACGTTTTGGTGCAGCATACGCCTTTCCATCCAAAGAATCATCTATCATTTTCCGTAGATGATCAGCAAGAGTAGTATTGTTTTCAATACACCAGATTTTAAACGCTCTATGCGTTTCTGCATCTATCCTAAAATTAACTAGAGTCGTCGACGACATTAGTCTTCCTCTGCCAACTTAGCAAAGTATGACATAGCATCATCTTCTTCACCATCAGCAGCTGCGATTTCTGGTGCTGCCGCAACTTTACGCACAACAGGTTCTTCGACTTGATCTAGAGATGGATAGTTACCAGCGCCATCACCAGCAGACAGACCTAGTACCATATTCAAACGCTGTTCCAACTCACCATAAGACTTAAAGTTACACGGATCAGTAAACTCGTTGAGGTCATAAATTTGACCATAAATTTCTTCTAGGCGATCTTCGTTTTCAGAAAGAGTAGAAGTTGACGCGAACTCAGACTTGTCATAGTTACGATAACCTTCCACGTTACGGATCTTCAATTTAAATGAAGCGCCTTCCCAAAAGTCAAATGGATTGATAGGATCTTCGTCTGCAAACTGTGGTTGCATAACATCCATAATTTTATCGAAGATCTTTTTGCCGAAAGTGAACAAAAAGACTTGCCCTTCGTTTTGTGGATTAGCAGGATCAGACTCTACAAGAATGTTAGAAACATAATGTAGACGACGCTTACGTTCGCGAGCAATATCTTTATCGCGATCGTTGCCTGAATTCCAGAGTTTGGAATTAGATTCTGATACGGGATCAGATTGACCAATAGAAGTCAAAGACTTCTCAATGTACCATTGACCCGTCGGTCCTTTAAAACCATGGTCCCAGTAGCGAACCCAAGGCAGTTCATTACCTTCGGCAGCGGGAAGAAGTCGAATTACAGCGTAACCGTTTCCTGCTTTATCTACTGTGGGTTTCCATTGACGTTCGTCAACGTAAGATTTTTTTTCTGGACCGTTGTCACTAGATGCCGCCGATACTAACTTGGCGATTGAATTTGCGCGATTGCGCTTTAGTTCTGCAAAAGACATATGTTTTTCCTCGTATTACAGTGTATTTTTAGTATTTTCGTATTATCCACTTTATTCATAATATAACACTATTTATAATAGCATATTTTTTTAGGGAAGTCAATCCCATAGTACACGCGGTACTTGCGGAGGATGCCATCTGAAACTTAAACAGTCTCGGACATGCTCTCCATTCTGAACTCCGTGCCAAAGACTTTGGTCAAAAGCAACGGGAGTATCTAGAATATATTGATCTACAACGTCGTAGTTCCTGCAACTGGGGTTTAAAGAATATCCTGCAAGTATTTCTTCAGGGTTTTCTTCAGGCGTTAAATCAAAACGTTGTACATCTTCAACTTCAAACTGATAAAATTCTGTAACCGATTCGACGCAACCAGAGATAGGAACGTTTATCGCTGGCGACATCCCCTCATCTTTATGCGGAGCGAGATGAAAATTTGGTGGAAGGCATAATCGCAACACGTAGTCAGGTAATTTATCAAAGGTTTCCTTCAACCAGTTTTTAGTTAATGGTATTTCGTCTAACGAAAAATTACTTGTCTGCCATTGACTAAATGTATACCAACCATCAACAAGAAACGGTGGTGGGTTTACTTTTGCCCAGGATTGTAACTCAGATTGAATCGCGTCCCAATCATCAGGATATAGTTTCTTATACCTCATCAAAAAGTCCTGCGGTTTTCTTTCTTGGTAAGTAATTTAGTTCTCTTGCCTCTTTTTCTATTTTCTCTTTAATAATAGGCGAGACAAACTTCTTACAGTCTTCAATGTCAATATTATTCTTTTCGCAAAGATACACTATAGCATCAATATATGGAATAGATTTTTCGGCAACAGTTTCTTCGATCATCTTACTAAACTTTGCCTTGTTAATCATTAGACCATCAAGTTTCATTCTTATTCTCCCATACCCGTCGAATATCTGGATACCAAGTGCCAGCGTTTCTTTTTACCATGCCATCCTTGTCATATGCTAGTGCTTTACATACCCAGCGGATTCTATGTTCTCTTTGCTCGCCAAACCACATATCATTCCAAATACCCGTACGAAGATAGTTTTGCATATTCGTTACGTAAGTTTGCGCAGACTGATAACGCAACCTGATTTTTTTTTCTGGCGACTCTTCATCTTTTTTGTTGTTTGCTAAGAACAACTTCCAAGTAGACAACCACTTCTTAACCTTTTCGGGATGTAAAAAGTAATCAGGTTCTTTAGGTAGATCTATCGCCTCGGTAGTGTTCGCATCCTTCAACGATCTCGCTCTTCGTAAAATAGGTTGAAGGGAATTTTCCAAACTAGCGCGAATCGTATCCGGCATGAATCCAAGTTTAATAGCAGTCCACCCATACTTTGAAAACGAAGTTAGATACACGTCGGGAATAATTACAGTTTCGTCGTGCATATCCCAGTCAGAGTATTCGCGTATCCATTTTTTTAACCAGTGGATCTGCTCTCTGTCAGATATTTCGAAGTGTACATAATCTGCTGCCGCTTTAAAAGCAGCGATCTTATCGTCTTCAGTTTTTGCTTTACTCAGTTTTTCCCAATTAGGTTCGGGGACTAGTGTCAGTTTTTTCTTAGGAACAAACTTTTTCTTTTTAGGCATTTTCAGCAAGCCAATCTTTTTCGCCTACATAAGTGGGGAGGTCGGGATCAGAAAGAATACTGTCCAACAATTTTTTAGTTTGGTACAGTTTCTTTTTCTGACCCCAACCAAAGAATCCATCCATGTTTGGATCTTTTATATCATAGTGCCATTCATGTAATGCTTTTTCTACAGTTTGAAAACTAGTTGTTATGGGCATTCCTATACTCCTCATTTGCGTCTGTTACTGCGTCTAACAGCGGTGTATCATTAGAAAGAAATCTTAACGCCGCCATATCTTTAGGAAGGCAATGTCCGCCGTATCCATATCTATTATCGGGACCAGGAACTTGAGTATGCGACCTCCCGATCCTTGGGTCTATAGTAATAGCGTCAATCATTTGATCGAACCCTTCGAACCCTATGCTGTTATAAATGCGATACATCTCATTAAAGAAGGTCACTTTAGTTGCAAGAAACGTATTCTCAACATACTTGGCAAAGGACGCTTGTTGAAGGGTACAATATTTAACTTGGTCTAGCTTAGGCAATACGGGGCGAAACAATTCATCCCAGAAACGGCAGTCATCGCCGCCATAGATTGCAAACGTCTGATTCTCAAACTCTTCGGTAGGTTCTCGGTGAATGTTACTACCGCCCAGAAACTCGGGTGAATAGGTAATGCTCTTTCGCATACCTTTAAGTCTGTTAGGAGTCTCGCCACACAACCACACTGGATCAACAGCAGATTTGATCAGATACTTAACATTGCCATATTTGTGAAACACTTCTTCAACATGATCTGTATTACAAGATCCATCATCACGCATAGGAGTCGCAACACAAACGACTACGGCATCGACTGGATCAAATTCTACATCACGGTAGTAGTGATAATCTTTTGCGGGGTCATCAATAAAAACATCAAGACCGTTTCGTTTTTCTAAAACATATTTTACTGCTTGACCAACTGGTCCATAACCCGCGATAATTATTTTCAATTCAATACCCCTAATGCCCAATTTTCAGCAACGTCTTCTGCCCAGTTCAAACTATGATTATGACAGTCAACTGTTCTTATATAGCGACTCTTTTCATACAGATCTACCTCAAAACCTTTCTGCGTCTTGTTGACTATTGCTTCTTTTTTACCATTGGTTGACCAATGCGTTGAAACGCGATCACAGATTTCGACTCTACGCTTATGCTCTAGATGAGGCGACTCCATTGTTTGTTTCATATTTTTACCTCCAAATATTAAATCCCATTGTTTATCAAATTCGTTCTGATGAATCTTGATAGGTCTTCGTTTACTTCCTTTACTCATTTTTTTCCTTCGGCAAGCAAAACCAATCTCTGCGTTTTCTTTTTATTACATTATAACCAAGAACGTCTTCAAGCATCCAACGAAGAGGTTCGCGATTGCATTTTGCACCAACCTCTACTAATAGCAAAGGTTTGTATTTGTTGATAGTTTTCATAGCTCCTATCAAAATTAATCCTTCTGTTCCTTCAGCGTCAATTTTTATAAGGTCTACATTTTTGATTTTAAAATCGTCTAATGGTAAAACATCTACTTCATTGTCGGAAATTACTCTTTGCCCAGCAGTTAGTTTAGTATTTCTACGAAAAACATCGCTTTCATAAGAATAAATTTTAGAGTATCCGCTGTACGAGTATTGACGCGCAATGACTGTATGTTTTTTATGATAAAGACCTGTGTTATGAATTTCTACATTAGGAGTATTTTCTAAATTTTTTTTAAGAGGTTCTATAAAAGTGGGAATAATTTCAAATGCATGAACTTTATCAAAAAACTCAGCAAAAGCGTGAGACATCGCACCATAACAAGCACCTACATCTATAGCAACTCTATCTCCAGGACTGCAAAAAGCAGCTTCTTTCGCTAAATTATTCTGCCAATTATTTTTTTCGAGAGTCCATTTGTTATACCCATCGTCTTCCTCGTGATCCAGGAGCCACCAACCATTATGCGACTTCATATTGATCCCACCAGTCAGGTCTTTCTCTTCTGGTCCAGTGCATATCTATACGTTTCGTTTTAGTTTTGTAAAACAAACGATAAGATTTTACTGGATCGCCAGGAAACATACATTCGGGATTGTCTGCCATAGCAAGTTTAAATGGTGTTTCTGGTATATTTGGTATGTTCGAAGGAACTGTTTTTAACAACTCTCGTAGTTGAATATCAGTTTTAGTAACTGTTCCTCTACGAAAAGTATATTCGTCTAGCAAAGCAATAAAATGTTCATAGTGCCAGATATAATTTTGTTCAGATTCCCTGGTCCAAACAGTGGAAGGATGATTACGATGCACGACAGCATATAAGTTTTCTTCCATGTATAGATCGGGATGTTCCCAATAACGAACGATGGTCTTGCCAGATTTAGAAGGACGTTTCGTTTCAAAACCGTCACACATACGGTGAGTCGTGCACAACATTTGTGCAGACTCGATGTACATTTTACGAATGTGTTGATCGCACTGAGCTTTGGCAGCGCACTTGGGACAATTATTTAACCGGAATATGTTCATTTTTCTCAATGATATGCTGATACAAAACGGCAAGAATTTCTTTTTCTTCGTGTCTCAACATATTATATAACTTTTTATCACGCTTTGTCAACTTACCTACTTTACGAAGAAGTTTTGCTTTCTTACCGTTCATCCACAGTTCCTTTTTTACCACTACGCGTAAGGATTTTCATAGTCTATTTCCTCTAGTAGAATACCATTATGTATGATCACTTCTGGATCTAACTCGCTCCATTCGTTATCATCGAACCACATGTGTCCATCTTCCCGCCAAGCTTCTTGAATTGTTTCCTGCTCATCTTCGTCGATATTATAGAACTCCCAGTCTTCAGAACAACCGTCCCATGTTTCTAGGAACTCAAGTTCTTCAAACTCATAGATCTCTATGGACTCGCCTTCTAGACCTGACTTGAGATATTCGATCTCGTCTTCGTTTTGAGGAATTACATTCCAGGAACCGCTGCGCCAACAGGTTTCGATTACTGCTTGCTTCTTTCCTTTTTTCTTGTACTCAATCTCAATGACGCTTTTTTTATAAGCGTTCATCATGCGATAAGTTTTGCCGACTTCAATCTCCATGTAACATCTCTACTGCTTTGACTACATCAGGAAAATGCACGCCAAGGATTTCCCAACACTTGTCGGCAACTTCCATATGCTCCGCTTGCGTCCCGTGTCCTCTCCTCAGGTCGCAATAATGCACCCAAGATCGTAATGTCCCCGACATGTACAAAGTAGTCTCAGTGAGTCCCTCAGGAAGCAGAGCACGCGCTTGCTCCTTAGCAATGCCATTGTTCAGCGCCATCTCATAATAATCTTTGGCAACTTTACAAACCTCTGCCTGCATTTCGTTAAACACTTCCTGCGCTTTCTTTTGCTTGACAGCGTCCTCATCTATCATCGAAAGTTGGCGGTTCGTAGGGTGCTGTTTACGCGCCTCTCGACGAGTGTTGAAACCTTCACTCACCGCATACCGTTGACTGAACTCCTGAAAGGCAAACGAACGATGACGAATGATCTGACGCGAGATATCGCGAGTCGTTTTAATTTCCATCGTGACACTCACCATCTCAAACGGTGACCAGTGACCTTCTTTAATGAGATACCGCAACAACTTGGGCGCAGTTTTCTCATTGTTCTGATTTCCGGGATTGCTCACTCGTGCAGCATATGCAATCAATTCATTAGCAGTATGACATCCAGTCGTTGCACTGGGAGTTGTCATACCAACTAGACTTACTTCACTCTGCATCATATGCTCCTTCCATATAAGTTCCTGGTACACTATAATATGCGATTACGGTATGCATCGCACTTATAAGAGAATCATCCATACAATCACTATTCTCTAGTTGCCATTTAAGTTCGTCTGCGATTAATTCATCCACAAACTCGACTCTTAAAATTTCACTCAGTATCATATCTCTCCTTCTGCTTTTACTATCACATTTTCTTTTTCATTCATTAATGGACCAAAAATAGATTCGCTCTCTGTATCTATTTGACTTTTATGTTTAGTATAAACTTCTAAAAATCTACTTGCACCTTTGCCAGTACAAGTATATGAATCAGGGGTCGCGTGATCCTGACGCCAAAAAATATGCTGTTTGGTGAAATAGAATGTAGAAATTTCATCTTGCATCTCCATATAAGTTTTAACTAATGCTTTTTGGTCAGCAAACCATTGTTGTTTCTGAACCTTAATTTTTTCTACGTATCGTTTTAAAAACAACTTTGATTTTAAATTACCATTAAACCAGACAAGAGAACAATTAATAAGATGACTTGGATTCGCGGCAATCAATTTACCATTTTCATCATATTGTGATAATACTTCAGGATCTAATAATCCCGCTTTGTCTCTAAAAAACAAACCGACGTCTTCTTCTATTTGAGGAAGTTTTCTAAGGAAGATCATATCAATGTCAGATATCAGCAATCCGTCTGAGAAAAGATATTTTTCAGCAACGTAATATCGATTGCAGGCATAAAACGTAATATCACACCTGTCCGTAAAGGTGTACTCGATCTTTCCGTAATTAAAACACTGTTCGTTTCTTTCCCACAGAGTGTTAACAATCCTAATAACATCAGGTGTAGGATTGATTACATTGATAATGGGTTCGTATCCTGCTTCGACAGCAGAACTAAAGAACGACCTATAAAATGCCAGGAAATATCTAGAGTCGCAAGAACAGAGTACCTTCATTAATCTTCAGTAGATAAAATAATATTACCATTTTCGTCAGTAAATGTCAAGGTAAAGTTTTCGGTGTCGCCGAGGGAGCTCCAACCAAGATATATCTCATCTAGGAAGTTCCATTCTTGTTCTTGCTGCTCTTCTAATTTTCGTTCGCGGTAGGAAACAAAATCAATTACATCGCCCATTATATATCCTCACTTTTCAGTTAGTTCTTTCATCCACTCTTCATGCTTACTAGATTCTTCTTTGTACCACTCATCATGATTATTAAATGCATACTGTCTTAACTTCGCGTCCATCTTTTTAGCATTAACGAATGCTCTACTCATCATATAGTCGAACTCTTTCCATTGTTCTTCTGAGATTGGCATTCCTTCTTCGTTTATTTCTTTAATGAGATGGAACACGGAACGATGCAAATCGCAGATCGTATAGGACCCTTGAAACCCTTTGTTCTTCATCCACTTCGATTGTTTAAGATCTTCGCTCATAGAAAGGTCGGTTCTAACAGTTCTCGGTTTCTCAGATGCTCTTCTTCAATGTCGTCTTTGCTTTGTCCGTGGTAGGCGACTGCTAAATGATTCTCGATCATCAGTTCGTTGACGCTACGCCAAGCATCGGAGTGCGGGTCGAATACGATGAATTCCCCTAGGATACGACCAAACTTACCTTTGGCGTCCTTATGGGTTCTCATAGTACATTCTTTTCCGAGCATTGCTTTAAGATATCTTCCCGCTGCTTTACCATAGATTTTCTCAACTTTATCTCGTGTGCGAGACTCAGGAGTGTCAATGCCATAAAGCCGAACACGCTGATCAAGGTACCATATGCCAAAACCAAGATCAATGTCAACGTCGACAGTGTCACCATCAACAACCTTTCGTACTTTGCATTTATATTCATGCATAATATATCCTCTGTTTCGTTAAAAGACCTATTTATATCTAGATCTCCCAACTGATCGTCGGTCTCGAATCACCACGACCATTCCACAGAATCTTACAACCTGATTCTTCAATAAGATTGTGAACGAGATTGAAGTTGGCAACACCCTTTTTACCACCATCAAAACAGAAAGTGGAATCGCTCTGGTGAGTTGGCGGATAACAAGCAAAACCACCTACCCTCACATCAGGTTCAAAGTCGAGATTATCGTATGAACCACGGAGAACACCTTCACCAGCGCAATAGTCGCAATCTTCGGTATATCTTTCTCCATCATCTTCAAGTTCGATAAACCCAGTGCCGTCACACGAAGAACACTCCTCTTCATTCTCATCTATCTCACAGTCCTGCGAGTGATTGAACAACACTTTCTCAAGGTCAATCTGATCACCCTTAAACGGACCTACTTCGTGATTGAGAGGTAATGCTGCCCACGCACACGACTGACAACACGGCATATTCCACTCAACGAACCAACCTTCGGCACGAAGTGCCTCTTGCATTCTAGCAAAACTCATACAAACACAACCTTTGTTTCATAGGTAACATACTCTGTATCACCCACCATTCGCGAGACAGCAAACCCTTCGATAACAGGTTCCTCGTCATGATCGAATGTGCGTTCTTCAAAAAACACTTTATCGATTATGCCGCGAACAAACTTGCCGTCTTTCTTGAACTTTACTGCATCACCTTTCATTGCACTCATGTATTATCTCCATCACTATATTTCACATCGTTTTTGTTAAATCGCTTTTCACGTTCTTTGCGGTCATGCTCTTCGACCAGTGGCCAAGCAACAGCAGCAATGACCCAAAGAATAAAAATAGCAGCACCAACGAGACTCAAGAAATATTCCATTAGTGCCTCACTTCCACGTCAGGTTTATAATCACCGATGATCGTATCAGCAGTCATACCAAACCCCATAGCATCAAGAACACCACGAACGTGTTGAATCTTGTCAGCATTAGCAAGACCATCATGATAAGCACGACTGTCATCGGACATTGTGAAGAACCAGTCGTGACCACTACACAACTCGTGAAGCAACTCACACAATGCTTCTGAATCCTTACCGCTCAAATCCATTACGCTGCCTCCTTTTCTAATACTTTCTCAATACCAACTATCTGTTCTTTTGCTAACTTCAGGGCAATGCCCAGCAAAAATTCGCGCGTCTCTGGAAGGTCTGATTCAATTGCACGAACTAGATTCTGTAGTATCACTCGCGAAGATGCCAACTCGCCACGCGCATCAACAAAATCTAAAAAATAGTCTTTCATGTTAAAGTACCATTATGAATGCGAAAGATAAGAAGAAGATGCCCAACACACCGACAACAGCATTAAAGAGTTCGCCCATGAAATTATGGTCAAAATCAGAACCCTCCCAGATCAACTTATCGGCACGACGCTTACGACGATCTGCAGAAATGTAGACAGAACCCACTTCATGATTTAACTTAACTCGATTCATTTTGTATTCCTTTTTGCTCATGATACTATTATACCTTAAAAAACTATAAAATAAAACCATAGGTAAGTCACTGATATAAAAGGAGATATTAAGGGACTCCTACGCTTTATAGGGGAATGTGGGGTAAATGGGTTAAGGGACTCCTACGCTTTATAGGGAGTATGGGACTGGACCTTTAAGGGACTCCTAGACTTTCTTGGGGGACTTAGGGACTCTATCTAAAGCTCAAGGAAACGGGACTCCTATGAAAATACTAAGGGACTCCTACTTTTATTAGAGGGGACCCTAATTACATTCGATTCGTTTGTAAATACGTCCATCCACATACATCTGTGCGACTGGTAGACCATTCTGACCTTCACTCATCTCAATGACACAAGGTGCTGTTTTAGCGATCTCCATTGCATACTCTTTCACGAATGTGTAGAGTGTTCGAAGTGTAACAAACTCAAATGAGTGCACAATATCGAACACTGCATCGTCCGAATACACATTGCCTTCTACTACATTGACTCTCATGCAGCATCCTCTTCTTTGTTTAGAATACCATTAGTGAACCAGAATGCCCATCGGTATGCCGTCCAATCATCACACGCACCTGAATCCACATAACGATTCACCATCTCTATGGCAATATCTTCATAGACCTTATCGTTGGACACTACACGCAGAAACCAATTGTCGTCTAGGACTTCGTCTGCAATCAGTGCTACAGAACGTTTGGGCAGTGACGCGAGTTCATCAAGCATTACTTCAAAAATATCATAGTCCATTACGCAACTTCTCCATACCGTTCAAACATTTTAACAGTTAGATTCTCAACGCGCTCATCAAAGTCAGTTAGACTCATCTCAAAGGGAACCATCACTGCAGTACCCACACGTCTTTCATCAGTGTCAAAGGTGCAATCGATAGTGTATCCATCACACACATACACTGCATGCTCACGTCCAGGAATGAACTGATAGAGCGGACCTTTCTCAATGACAGTGCCAGTGACATAATGGTCTTCACGTCCAGGAATTGGTTCGAAATCGTAAGCACGAATCAGATCACCAATTTTAGCAGTTTCTTCGAACTTCAACATAATGTAACCCCTTTTCTGTATGATATTATTATAACATAACAGTAAGGAAAATAAAACTTATGGTAAGTCCTTGTTTCTATTAACCTTTTGCCACTCTTCTTCTGATCCAGGATAACGAATCCAACACCAGCTGGCAACCAGTGCCATGAACCCACCTGACCAGAGGACTGCGTTGACATTGTATGTGGTGAACCATAGGAAGGCAAGGGAAGTAGACATGACGAACACCATTGCATACTTGAATCGTGTGGGAAATATTCTTTTCTCAACCCAGTTAGTGAGGAACGGTCCAAAGTGCTTGTGATTGTAGAGGTAATCGTGCATTCGCTTTGATGATTTACTGAAGCAATACGCTGAGAATACTAGGAAAATACTGAAGGGAATACCTGGAGTGACGAATCCGATGTATGCCATACCTAGACTCAACATACCACACACATACCACACAGACTTCATGATCCGACTCTCTCTACCGCTCTCTTTCATTTTTTTATTCTCTATCACTTTATCACTTTACATATTTATCAGTGAGGGAATTGATCTTTTTTAAACTCAGTGACATATTCTTCGGATAATCCAAGCGATACTATGACATTTTTACTATTAGTATTCTGTAACTGATTGTAACAGTATTTTCTTTTTCCTTCCATATGTGCATTGATATACTCCTGATCAGACGTCGTAGGATGCTCTGTAAGCGTCGTTACGTAGTTCGATAGAGTAGTGAGTCCTATAGAAGTAAGTGCGGTGATTTGCTCTGAATTAGGAAGTGCAGTAGCAATCATGTTCGGTGAGAATATTTCTTTTGCCCAATCAGGTAGAGGACGTGAGCGTGTAGAGTTATAGTCATGAGTGAAAGGAGAAGGTTCTGTAGTAGGTGAGAGATCATGGAAGCAACCTGTTACCTTAGTAGCAGAGCAAATGATATCAAATCCATAGATAGGAGATGGGCGATTGTCAGCAGCGAACAGTGCAGTGTGCATCATCCAGAGACCTCGAGTCTCGCGTGCATCAATAATAGAAGTGAGTGAACCAGTGTCAAGGAACGATGCGGTGTAGGTGGTGGTCGTGTGGATTACATTGTCGAACTCGGCGATTTTGCGGCGAGGCTGCGCCACGCTAGAAAGAGTGGAGACTATTTCTTTTGAGAATGTGATGAATGGATCCCATATTTTCAATGTAATTGATACTCCTGAAGAGGTAATGCATGTCTTTCTGATAGTTCTAATGCGATAGCAATGTGCCAACGGAATGCATGATTTGCTTCGAGTATGAATTCGTCTGTCTCTTCAATAATCTGTTCGCGAATGTATTCTTTTGATGATTCTATATCATCGAATACATATATCTCTGTGGGAAATTCAGGATATCGCTTCTTCATGATCTGTCCACCGTACATCAAACCAAGGTAATTAGCATAGATGTGTGGTTTGAGGTCTTCGCAAAGTGCTTCAAGGTAAGTGCAATACCCATGAGTGTACATGGGTACCTCGGATGTTTTCAGTTTCAGACGGTCTAAATCATAACAAATATGAGCACAACGTTGTAGTTCTTTTGGTACGTGCTTGTCAAGCACTTTGAATATCTCATAGAATGACATCAAATAGTCTGCGCGTTCGGCACGAGATTGTTCGCCACGAATCATTTTTTGATTGAAAGGCAGACGTTCAACCTCTTCGTGTAATTCTTTAGTTCCGTTTCTGATAATAGACATCGATGGTCTCTCTTAATTTTGGTACCCAATTGTCTCGCTTCTCAATAAAAACCTGTGATCCTGGTCCCTGCTGATTTAAATCATCAACAGCAATTATGGTAACGAGTTGGGTAATTGGCATTCCGGTGCGTTCTTCCCACATAATGGCATAAGCAGCTTCTTGACAAAAATATGACTCGCACCATGATTTTCGCTTGGTTTTTCGACTGGTTTTAAAGTCAATGATTGACAATACCCCGTCAAACTCTGCCACACAATCCACGCGACCAGCAACACGTAAGTGATCCGAATAAAGTGGTAACTCTTGTCCATATACTTTTCCTATTCTGTCACTGAGGATATCTTTTACACCCATTACTGATGATATTACATCTGGGGTGTATTTCTTTTTAATTGTCGACCATTCCTCATTGTCGACGAAATTTTCTAATGCTTCATGAACTGCAGTGCCGCGACGAGATGCTCTAGTCGAAACACGATTTGCTTCTTCTTCACCTACTCTTGCTCGCCACTTGGCAATGCTGTCTTTGCTTAAAATGCTAAGGACAGTGGTAATGGAAGGATAATTTTTACGTTCAACTGGATGTTCATACACACGACCATCTTCGGTAGTGTGTGCAATCATATCAGTGTATCCGAGGTCTATTTCTACATGTTTAAACATAACTACTAATTATACTCTTATATACAGGGAAACAAAACATATGTTAAGTCATTGATTTCATTAAGGTTTTACAACATGTGATCGGGATATCCTCCTTTGCGAGCAAATGCTGCTGCCATTCTGCGTTGCTTACGATTTAATGCAAGTTCAGGCACCTGTCCTGGTTCTACCTGTTGTTGATCCATACCACGTCCATCGCTGATGTCTGATTCATCTTCTTTCCTTTGATTTCTGGATAATTGTTTATCGTACACTACGTTTGTCATGTTATCAAGTTTGGGAATTTTCATCTTGTCGTGGTTGTGATGAAACACGAACTCAGTGTTGGGAAACTCTCGTATGATATCACGCCAGATTGGTCGCCAAATATTCAGGAGACGATAGTTGTTAGTATCGGTGCGATCGCTCGACAGATACAAGTCTGTGATACTTCTCATGTTGAAGTCAAAAAGTGTGTCGAAACCATACAAATGGATCTTATCTGCCTTGTGTCTGTTGGCAAGATAATGTGCTGCCATGTGTCCACAGTTGAAATTAGTTGGGTTATATGCATATTCGGGCACATGGGTGTAAAATTCTTTGATGTTTGGTGCATACTTCATGTAGAAAGCAGACCGCTCGTACATCCAGATGCGTGGTCGTGTGCCCAACACCCACATAAAATGATCGATGTTAACTGATCCTTCGGTCAGCGCTTGCATCATTTTAAAATCAACCATGCAACTTCCATAAACTTTTTTCGGGTCAAGTTCAAATGGTGGCATATTGCACACCAGTATCTTACCCTTGCGTTCCTGCTCTTGAAAAAGTGTTGCTTGATCACCGTTACCAATCAAATGCCATTCTTTCATACTATCACATACCAACAATTATCGTTTGCTATACTATATTTAGGATGATACAAAGAAAGGGCAGTTCGAACATATAGTTCATTCACATCATGCCCTGCTACCATACCACCGCTCCTTACCTTGGGCGTCCACTCTTTTATGTCAGTAGCAGCGCAATCAAAACTGTGTCCTGCATCTACAAACACAAAGTCTAACGACCCATCTGGAACAGTTTTGACTGCCTCAGTAGTGTAATCTCTGATTAAATTGACTCTGTCACCGTAATCTTTGCTCCATTCTAACAAGTAGCAATACATTTCTTTATTAAGCGATTCACCAGTATCAGAGATAGGCATATTCATTTCGTGTTTTGCTGCCCAACTGTCAACGCCGATCATGTTAAGATCATCAAACGTTTCGATCAAATGACAGTAAGTAAATCCGTATTGCACACCAAGTTCGGCACCAATCTTGTACTGGTTTTCACGGATCATTCTTTCTAGAAAATATTTTCGATGATCTGGGTAGTCTTGTTTTACTTTAGGACCACCTGCTTCCATAATCTCTTTTGGGTTCACTTGTACACCCACCAAGCCGGGAAATTTTCACTTGTTGCTGTGAAAACTGTTCTTTTTTTACGTATGGTAGTGGTAACAAAACACTCGTTTACTGCTTCAATAACGCCGTAAGTTTCTTTCATTGTTTTATTTCCAGGACAATAATCATGCCCAGACATAATACCACCGTCTTTTAGTTTCGACCACCAAATGTTGATGTCGTTTTTGACTGATTTATATGTGTGGTCTGCATCAATATGAATAAAATCTATCGATTTATTTTCAAATTTTTCACAAGCTTCTTGACTAGTTTCTCTAATCAACTTGACATTAGAGTAATCTTTACTCCAATTTAGAACCATTTGATATGCTTCTTCTAATTGTTGGTCAGTCGACCAAGAATTTCCAAATGGTTGATAATTTTTTCCAAAATTTTGTACGGTACGCCATGGATCTATCGCGTATAGATTTTTAGGATTTAGACTTCGTTCCATCCTTTTTAAATTCGCACCCAACATTGTTCCTACTTCAACAGCTGTTTCTATTTCGCCTTTAAAGTAAGGAGAAAATATCCTTTTATACATTTGTTCTCTATGCATTGTAAATCAACTTTTCTATTTTTAATTTGCCTTTGTACCCGGTCCAATGCACGCATTTTATTTTCTCGCTACGCAATCCGTCATGTAAATCAATGCGTAACCAGTTGTATTCGCTGGGTAGTGGTTCTATGTGTATTATCTTATCTAGTGAAGTTGGAGTCAACAAATGCAGTGTTTCCTGATCTCCCCTACTAGGATTACGTTTACACTCGCGCGTCCACTTCTTTAATATCATTGGTTTCCCCCTGATACCCACAACACCAGAGTTGTACCACTCTTCACCGCTGCGCTTGGTCCATGGTCTGTCAAGCGCCATAAGCAGTTTGTTATCAGTCAAATACTTCCAAACGCCATCAATGTTATCTAACACTTCTATATCAGTGTCAATCCAACACGTCTCGTGAGCAGGACTGTTACTCAACGCTGCTGGTTTATAAAACCATCCTTCTGCTCTTTGTTTTGAAACGTTTACTATACCATCAAAGTGCACATTAACCCATTCTCTGTTTTCTTGAGACAACCCAAAATCGGCAAACAGGATAGGTGTTTTATTGTGTTTACGATAATTCTTGAGAAACCAATCTACCATCCAAAATGTTTTGTCATCGCTACCTGTGAGGAAACACCTGTTCATGTCAATATCTCATAGTCCTCGTTGTATCCATGCTTAGCAATGCAACCAGTCTCTTTTTGCAGTGTGGTGAAATCGTCTTTCGCTGCAAACGGCCATGGGTGATACTCTTGCAACCAAGGAAATCTACGGATATCTAAGAACACGTCAGTGGTACGAGCATAGTTTTTAGTCTCGGCAATCAACGCTTTTGCTCCTGCTGGTTTGACTCTATATGCGTGCGCTCCAGGGAAATATGGTTTTGACACCAACGAACCCACCCCAATATAATGTGGTATTTTAAATTTACCATACGATGGGCGTCCTAGGTTTATCACCTTGCTGTATGGTATAAACTCCGCTAAATCTCCGACGCACACAGCATCATGTTCCAGTATTTGCATTTCTTCCTTTTCTGCTAGAGATTTCATCCAGATAGAATGGTGCGACAGAAAAGCAGAGACGCATGGTTCAAGTGAGGAATATTTCGTGTCTTCTTCTACGAACGTTTTGTCTGGTATGCCGCGATCCTTTAGTATCTGCAGTGGATTGTCACTTGGCGTGATTGCGTCAAAGAAGATAGGGTTGTAACCAGCGGGTAGTGACGCTGCGCAACGTTCCGCTGCTGCCTCTGACTTCTCATTACCTTTGATTCTTATGATATATGTTTTCAATTATAATTTGTCCTGTACCATTTAACGAAATTAGATACGCCCTCCTCTATAGAGGTTTGAGGGTTGTATCCTATGCTACGCATTTTTGTTATATCGCTCAACGTCTCAGCAACATCCGCAGGATGCTTCGGTCCATATTCTATCGTTGCTTTCATGCCGAGACTGTCTTGGATTGCATCAACAAACCGCATAAGTTGCACCTGCTCCCCTCTGCCCACGTTGTACATGTCTCTATGTGTCATGTTATTAGAGACACATTCTATACCATGCACAATATCGTCCACGTAAGTGAAGTCTCGTTTCATGTCACCATAGTTGAACAACGTAATAGGATTGCCTGCGATTATATTTTTTGTGAAGTCAAACAGTGCCATGTCCGGTCTGCCCCATGGACCGTACACTGTAAAGAAACGCATACCAACAGCATTTGGTATCTTAGAGATGGCAAACTGTGACTCATTCAGATGCTTGGTGTATCCATATGGATTTATCTGTGGGTATACAGTCTCGTACTCTTTCCATGGTAACGGGTGTCCGTGCATAACACAAGAGGTAGAAGCATATATCGCGTTAGAGACGCCGACTTCTTCAATCGCTGCGATTAGGTTGTGCGTCCCCATTGCGTTGGTAGCGATGTACTCATCGGCGTGATCCATCGAATAACGAACTCCTGCCATTGCTGCTAAATGTATGCAAAGGTCTGGTTGCACAACCTTTACGTGTTCAGTAAGCGTCTTGGCACATTTGAGATCTTTCCTAGACACATTAATCCCATATGTTTCAAACAGCGTTTTCGCTCTTTTTTCTTTTAACAATGGATCATAGTAATTACAGAAGTTGTCGATACCATGAACGTCGTGTCCTGCCTGAGCAAAATGCATAGCAGTGTGATACCCAATGAACCCTGCTGCTCCTGTAATTAATACTTTCATAATGTTGTTGTTGATTTAACCCCTTGAACTTTGGTTGCATATGGATAATAAATGCCAAGAGAATTTCGCATTAGTTGTTTACACATGATTGCATCGTTTGGCCATGCACCGTATAACTCAACCAATTTAAGTAGTTTTTTAGCACCGTCTGGTTTTATATAATAGGCAGAGTTACCAGGAAGTCCAGCAGGTTTAGTTATGTCCTCAAAAACATATGGAACGTCTACCACTGACGGTCTTTTTTTAACCAAAGATTCAACTCTCTGTTTATAAACATCTGCTCTAGGAGTTGCACCTGCTTGTGGTTCGTTCAAAGCAATGACTTGTTTGTTAGATTTGTGTATCACATCAAAATCTATAGGTTTTGTGACCAAAGCATCGTGTTCGAAAATGATATAATCTTCTTCTGTCCTTACACATTTTCTCCACAACTCATAGTGCGATAAAAAGCAAGCAATCCGTTTGGCAGGGTCTAAAGTTTGATATCCGACTTTAGTTATACCCGTCTCAAGGCAACGTTTCGTATCGCCGTTCCAAGGGTAGTTCCATCGAAGAGACCATTCGTTTAATGTATTTTGTGCGGCGAAGGCAACTACAGCAATGTGTTTTTCAATGAAAAGATCATGTTTAGCACCAGAAGATATACAGGTATTTGCTGCGTTTACTGATTCGCTGTCTGAGATAAGAGTTATTATCTTCGCTTTCATTTAAAAATCCAGTTTGCCTTATCATCTACCCACACGTCATAGTGTGGTTTGTTCATCCAGAGTTCGTGGTATTTACAACCCCAATCTTCTAGTTGTTGTTCGGTGAGCACTCTCCAGTCTTTGCCAGAGACAGCGCCACGTGCCGTCCAGTAAATAATCTCATGACCTTCGTCATACAATGCATTGACTGCTTCGATGTGCTCTCTTATCGCCCACGATCCATAATAGTTGCTGTTTTGTGTAAGACAGATGGTCTTGTCTATGTCAACGATGTATCTCATTTTTGTCCCGACCCTTTACCGACTCGGTAGTTATCTTCAACAGAGTCAGGAGTTGATACTTCTATAATTGTGCCTTCTTCAAGACAATGCACCTGATGAGGTACCATGGGTTCGTTTCTCCATACATCACCAGTGTTTAATATCTTTTCACTAACCGAAGCGTCTGTAGTGTCGATCAGTTTTAATATGAACTTGCCAGAGAGAACATACCATGTCTCGTCTTTCTCTTTATGTAGGTGCATAGAAAAAGAACGACCTGCGGCAAATTTCATAAGTTTGCCGCAGTATAAATCATTAGTCGCCCAGATCAGTTCCGTTCCCCATGCTTTTTCTACTTCGCCTTGTAACCTCATCAATTTCCTCCATGGTAGGAGCGTAAACTCCTGGTTTTTGTACTGTGATAGAAGATGCACATATGGCAAATTTTATACTATCAGAATTTCTGTGTAAATTACCATTCTGTGTAGTGAGATATTTAGTTGCGAACGCAGCAAGAAACGTATCTCCTGCTCCGCATACATCAACCAGTTCAGTTTTTATAGGAGACCAAACATCGTCTCCCCATTTGACATCACCGCTGCCACCTGTAATAATCAATTCATGTTTGTTTGGGTGATCGCTTGTTCTTCTATTCCATTCTTCATTGTTTATCTTGGTTATGATGCCGCCAAATTGTTTTAGGTCTGGTTTCTTAGTATCAAGAAACACCGGACCCTTGAAGCGCATTTTGAGTTGTCTGATGTCGCCATATGATATGAACCCTTTGTCATAATCAGATATGACTATAGCATCAACGTTCCAGTCGTCTATCATCTTGCTCTTAAAAACAAAATGAGTATTCGGTATGTCTACTCTAAGTAATTGATAACCTGAATTTTTTTCAACATATCTTACTTTAGTTTCCACGAAGTCGGTGTATATATCAACATTGATACCAAGGTTGTTGAAATTATTACAAACATTAGACGCCATGCCCGCATGCGTTATTTCATCGCCTGACCAGTTCATCACAGGCACAGGTGCTTCGGGACTAATGCGACTGGTTGTACCTACTCGGTAGGTATCATAACAACTTTCGCCGATTAATAAAATTTTCAATTGTTTTTGTTGTTGACTCATCGTTTACTCTGTCGTAAAACTCAATGCCTATTAAATCTTCGCCGACTATCTCTTTTCCTTTCCAGTCAGAACCAATGACTCTTTTGTCAGCCATCCGGAAAAGCGATTTTAACTCAGTATCGGTGTTAAATACGTGCACTTCATCGACTGCTTTTATGTTTTCTAGTATCTTTTTTCTTACGTTGACGTTATTTATTGGTCGGTCTTTACCTTTATTATGCCTTATTCTTTCATCAGAATCAATAGCAACTACTAAACGGTCACCCAACGACTTGGCATAGTTTAGTAAGTCTATATGCCCAGTGTGTAAGATATCAAACGCACCATTGACGAAGATAATCAAATCACCAGTCCGCGCTTTATGTCATTTATGAACATTGCTCGTGCTCTACCGCCTGCATAGTGTAAGAAGTTTATCCCCTTGTATGGCACAAGAGAGGTGTAATCGTGAGGATGTAGTTCCAGCATATGATTCCATTTATGCGGTAACACCTTTGACCTTTCTGGATTTAAAGAACGAAACTTATTCATGTACCCTTGGTCTGAGTGCACCACTATGGGTGGCGTTTTCTTGACAATGAGACCTTTTACAAAGTCGGACAGCATCTTACCTGTCTCTTGGTCTACCATCTGAACACCGCCATTGATAAACTTATTTTGAGGACAATTCACCTGACTTTTATATGCACCCCAATCTTTGCCTGTATCCTCTACGCCCATGTGTCCAGAAATTTTAGGCAGCGGTTCTGCGTGATCTGGTATATAAATGTCGCAGTCTAATGTGACCACTGCATCATACTCAGTGTCCATGTGCAGATAACGTATGAGTGTGGCACACTTGTTCTTGCTACCCTGCGAGTAATCAAAGTCTAACGGTTTGGTGTTTTTGTTAAAGTAATGAATGTCATAGTCTTTAGGATACTCAGTTACTAGTTTATAGTCATACCCATGTTTGGCACAATATCTTTCGACGCTAGGCATAGCATGCTTTTTAAACAATGGTTGTGCTTGCGGCGTATCATATGCATACCCCTGAGTTTTTCCGACTGATACTTGAACTATAAGAATCTTCATGTTTTTACCGCCACAGCATAGAAAGAATCGTTAAGATCATATCCTTCTGTAACATACCAATTACACCAACCACCTGACTCAAAATAGTCTTCTAAAAGTTCAGGTGATAAAATATTGACATGTTTAGGGTTGTTCCAAGGTCGCCAATATTTTTGATGATAGTGCGGTAAATATAAAAACAGAATCCCATCTGAACAAAGGTGTTCATGCCAATGATTCAAAACATTAACCCAATCGGGAATATGCTCGAGACAATGAGAGGAGAATATGTACTCTGCTTCGTTGAATGGTAAATAAGTTGCATCGTACTCATCATCAAATACAATATCGACCATAGTGGATCCAGGAAACGCCCACTCTTTTCGGTTGCATCCTATATCCATACCTCTGGTCTTATCTTTAAGAATCCTTTTAGCGAAAGGCATACACCATTGAGCAGCGTTTCCTTCTGCTTGCAATTCAGGATAAAACGTTCCTTTATATTCAGATAAATTCATAATTATAGTTTCTCTCAATCCACATTTTACCGACGCTAGAGATTCGATCTTTGTTTAAACAAATTACCACGTCATCTTGTGGTTTAATCGTCAAGGCAAAGTGCGTGGTGCCACTGTCTATCGCCACGTGATATTTAGCATTGCTAACAATATACGCAAGTTCATTTAAATTATAACGGTTTGCTTCGTTTAAGTCAATAACAGGCAACCCGAATGATTTGATAAACTTTTTCAGTTCTTCTGTATTATCTATTCGTGCTTTCTTAGACGCGCCAACTGTTTGTGTTGTTATGTATGAGTCTGGTACTGCCACCTGTTTGAACTTACTTTGATTCAGGGTCATGTAATCGTCAGTCACATATTGGTGCGAAACTATCATACCAGAGTTTCTTTTTAAACTTTCATTGTCATATGACTGACCGACATAAAAATTCCATTTGGTGGGGTTTTGATCAACGATGACACTTTCGGTCATCATCTTTTTTAATTGTTTATATGCAGGGTTGAGCGCGGAAGTGAGTATTTTTCCACCACGAGCATTACTTAATGCTACTACAGCGTCTCCAAACCCTGTGTGTTGAGAAACTCTTATGTTACGTTTAGTGGACCGCTCGATACAGTAATCAAGACCGTCAGAAAAACCTCTAATGATGTATTCTTTGTACTGCATCATATACCTCGTCAACTGTGATAGATTTGTTGCCTTCTTTGCAGTGCCAGCAGTCATAGGTTCTACCGCAAGGTGTGTCGGGATGATTATACTCTAGATCTTGTTGTCCTTCATATTTCATTATTTTTTCCGAAGATAACCCACCATGAATTACCACGCAAGGCACGCCAAATCCTGCTAATACATGCACCATCAATCCCATAAAAGTTACGCCGAACTTTGCTTGAGTGAGCACAGCAAACGCTACCCTGACGTCATTGCATTCAAAGTCGATAGCATTCTTGAGCGGTGGTTCTGTGTATGCACCTCCTGGTCGTATGCGAACGACAGGCATATCCATACGCCAGCAAAGTTCTTGATATTTCTCGAACCCCCAGTTCTTGTTGCCTGAGAAAAAAGCAGATTTATAATCAGGATTGATAGTGCAGAAATCTTTCGGAATTTTATATTTTGTTATGAGATTATCTGCCTGTTGCAGTTCTTCCTCAGTAAAACGCAACTGAAAAGGTTTTGCATTGTATGGTTGGAAGATGACTTCTTCGCCCAGGATTGTCATCCGTTTCTCTTTGGTATAATACTGCACTCTTCTGTCACATACACCAGGAACATCGCGTTCGTTCAACGATATGGAGTCTGACGTTTTGTCTTTGGTCAGAAAACTTACATTTTTATACAGCGGCGACCATCCTCTACCCAGTACAGGTCGTATCATCTTGCCCGTCTGATTGTGCAATTTTTCTGCTTCGCCTAGAAAAAGCATATCGTCGCCCATTCCCATTATTCTACACCTATGGCAAAATCAGTTGTTCCGATTTTTTTAACATTCAAGTTGTACTTTACTTTAAACTCATCAACTGCTTCAGTCACACCATCCTTTCCATTTTTTCCCCAGAGATAATCATTACCAAATATCAGTCCACCCTTCTTAACCTTGACCCAAGACTGTTCGAGGTCGTATAAACATCCGTCACGATCATGTGCTCCGTCAACGTATATCCAGTCAAGGTGACGATCTTCTATGGTATTAAAAAATTCGTGCGATCTCATTCTTAAAATTTCTACGACTGAGTTATATTTGAACTTTTTCAACACTTGTTTGTAAATTTTTTCTTCATAATTTATGACGTGCTGTTTTGTTTTCCCGCCAGTCAACGGTGAATACCTAGTTAAGAAACGTTCTGACGGTTCATTTTCTATTTTCCATGGATCGACAAGATATAATTTAGAAAGACCAGCAGTTAAAAACTGTTCCGAACTCTCTCCTTTCCAAACACCAATCTCTGCCCCCACAGAATTTTTTGGTATCAATGGAACAACGAACTTTGAGCTCATGTTTCTTCCTACCATCATGTTATAGGATTCCGTAAAGTAATCTGTCTGTCTTTTTAATAAAAATGTAATCGGTTGAAATGGTTTTTATCTGGACATATCCCAAAGAATCTAAGAGTTTTCTACTTTTGCTAGAAGGGTGCGTTGGGTGTTCATAAGCATCAAGAAATTCTATCATGATCATTGGAGATTCTCTTTGTAGAGTTTCTTTTGCGCCGTCAAGGACGAACCATTCATAACTCTCGACATCTATCTTTATGAAGTCTAAATCAGTAAACCCATAAGAATCTATAGTTTTTATTGATATCGGTCTTCGCTCAGTATCATCTCTAATCCATTTTGCCTTTCTTTTTTCGGTAGCAACGATACTGGACCCACCAACTTTATTTTCCATGACATAAAGTTTTTCTTCTTTCTCTTCATTACCCAACCCGTGTGGATGCACTGTCACGTTATCAAGATCATCAGTGTTTTTTATAGTCCATTCGTAAAAGGCAGGTTCAAAACAATCAACCTTTCGAAAACATTTACCCATGCGATACGCCATGGTTCCAATGTGACCTCCGACGTCTAGTGCGTTTCTTTTAGAGATAATATTTTTCTCTACCCAGTTCCAAAGTTTATCGTTCGGAATAATCGAAGGGTCTTGATCGTCGGGGGAATAAAACTTTTTAGATACCATAAGAAGTACTCAAGTTTTCAGTGTTGAATTTAACAGGAGACGGATACACGTACTCAATCTTTAGGTTATACTCGTTCAACATGAAGTCAGATTGATCGATTACATTCTCAGTCGCCGCTAACATTTTTTTTGCACCTGCAGGTGTAATAGCATACGCGCCAGTCCCAGGTGCCATAAACTTACCTTTCCATTTATTTTCGTGTCTATATGGCAGGGGATAATCGTCGGGTAAACTGTTAATACCTTTCTTTTCCGGAAATTTAAAATGTTTGAATGCCGATACTCCTAGTTTATTAGGAGGGTTAAACACATATTCAGCATTGAGTATCAGGTAGTCTTCAAACTCCCATTTTTGAGGGAATCCCAAGCAGATAGCATCGTGCTCTATAAATGCCATAGTCTCGTTTGCCTCGACAACCGTGTTCCAGAACTTTATATGGTTCATTGCGCAACTTAATTTAGTAAGATATCGATTTTCGTTTGTTTTTTTAAATTCGAGGAGACGACTACCTTCAATTACAGGAGGATGAGTTTTTAAAGTTTTTGGCGTTAAACCAGAAATCAACTCTACGTCCCAACCATATGTTTTAAATGAGCGGTAAGATTCTTCTGCTTGAATTATAGATTTAGTATGATTGTTAATGTATGTTATCTGGCATTTCATCACGCAACTCCCTTGGGAACACATGATCGTCCCATCCAATATGATCTACGTACTCTGACCCTATAACCCAAGCAGATCTATAACCTCTTTCTCTTATATACTCAAACGCTAATTGCGCTTCTATGTGGTATGGTCTTCTGTTTGGTCCTTTGTCTTTACACCTGGAAGCGTATGGGTGCAGCAGAGCAACTGTTTCTGTTCTTCTAATACCAGGGTTTTGGTTCATACCGCCGAGAATATATTTGGGATTGATTATCTTATACTCTAATCCACTTTTTGTTGTATGAGTTTCTTCTAATATGCGATTCACATCTTTCTTGACTCTATCGCCCCATAGTTCACACGTAAATAATTTTGGACCGTAATGTTTATGAATCTCTAAAGATGTTTCAATCCAACCAGGATTATAGAATTTCCAATCGTCTTCACAATGGAATATCCACTCGGTCTTGACTTTGGGGTACATGATGTCTAAACTTTCATACTGCCCTATATTCTTTTCGTTAATGATTATCTCATGACTGTCACTTATTTCATCGAGAAGTTCAACGATCGGATCCCAGTTTTGTTCTTTGCCCGAGTCGTCAATGATAATCGATTTGACTATAGGGTAAGTATTGAATTGAGAAATAGATTCTAACGTTTGTTCTAGCAGATGTAACCGACCGCAAGAACTAATACAAAGGGTAATTTCATCGTACATTAGATTTTCATCATTAGTTCATCTATGTGTTCACCCTTACCAGGTAGTTTATCTTTGAGGAAAAAGTGCACAAAATGTGCGTCGGTGACATGACTGTTTGCTGTAAAGAGTCCGTTCCAACGCCAGTCAAGATGTGTAACATCTATTTGTTCTTTCTTCAACCACCAGTTTAGCAAAGTTTGGTCAGTGGACCACTTCCACGCTCCTTCGCCATCGATGAATCTCTTAAACTCATATCTGCCCAAAAACTCTCGAGCGTTCTGCCCCATCAAATATGGTTTTAATTTTTTACAGTCAAACACGATGAGACCCATGTTAAAAAATTCTGCGCCGCCCGTGTTCCATTTCCAATCAACGTCTTGTAAGGTGCTGTACTGCATTCTAGAATAATTTCTTATTTTATCTTGATACCATGGTTGGAGTGGCATCTCTCTTTCGCAGACGCTGCCCCATGTTCCTTTAAGATCTTCGAATAAGTTTGGAGAGTCTGGTCTGACAAATATGTCAGCATCAACGATTGCTATCTGATCATATTTGTTAATGAAATCAAATGCATTCTCTTTCTCAAATATGGGTAGTATCCCGCCATGTTTACTAGTCGCTTCTCTGCTTCTACCTGACAAGAATGGATCAGGAGCAATACGGAGCAACGGTTGTTTTTGAAGGTAATGATCTATATTGTATTTTGCAGCATACTCTTTTACTGAAGCGATGCAAAATTCATATAGTTTTGACTTAGCATTCTCGCCTAAACACACTTGATAAATTAGTCTTTTCATTGATCTCCCTGTCGATATATCCTGGGATGATCAATAGTTGTCCCAATGAGGAATACTTTTTTTTGTTTACATGAGACATGTTCAGAAAAATCTTTTATGCCAACAACTTTACCAGGCGTATAACCTTCTTCTTCACTTTGTATTTTAAACTTACCAGTTTTTTTCGCTTGACGGATTATTTCAGCCCAAGCGCCATCAGTATTTACAAAACTGCAATGAGACTCTTCATTCCAAGATTTTTTACAATGATCGACGACCCACGATGCTAATTCTGGAGATAAAACATACCCAGCAATTTCAGAAATTTGGAATTTAGGATTGCCATCTTCGTCGAGCTTACCCAACCTTTCATGAGCTGTGAAGGTAAAGTAATCAAACTGCATCGCAAAATCCCAGTCAGTTTCTCTGCCCTGTATAGGAATGACATCATGCTCCAATACTATAGATTTTTCTCCAGACCTTGCTATTTTAACCCAAGTGTCATATTGTGAATACCATATAGATTTTTCTGTTGAAGAAAAATCTCTCCACTCTCGTTTATCGCTCGGGTTTCTTACTGGTCTTTCTCTTTTAACTAAATTGACTTCAGGATATCTCTCTTTAAATTCATGTAAAGTTTCTGGCGAACAAGCATCAGTTTTAACATAGTATAGTAATTTAAGTTTATCCTTATAGTATGTTTGTAAGTAAGTAGAGCTGTAGTTTGCATAATATTGAGAGACGTAATTGTCTCTAACTGAAATTAAGTAAGCAGGAATGCGCCTAGCATTTTTTACTAAAGGATTTTTATATTCGTATTCAACGTTACTGGTCATTTTGATAGTCCCTTAAGTCAAATTCAGTACCATGCATTTTCATAAGATCTCGCTCGTGATTAGTCCACACTAGGACTTCAGGGTCGTCTACTAGAAAATCACAATCATTGCAATAGATAGGATAGTCACCAGATCTATGATCGTCACGGAGTTTGCTATACGCCTCACCCTCCCAAATCTCTTCGATGGTGTTTTCGCTTGTGTGTCCGAGGACTGCTTCTTCGTCTCTGCCGAGGACTTGGCAGCACGGATGAACAGCACCTCTCTGACCATCAAGACCACCAGCACGAATAACAACGTCAGGACTAAAAGGACGTCCACAAGTTTTCTTTACTCCTTGGCGTACACCAGTCTCACTGATGTCGGTTACACCTGACCAGTTGTGCATCTTCCACACCTCAGTTTTCACATCTAACTCATTCACAATCCTTTTATAATGTTCTAATTCATAATCTATTTTGCTGTTGTCTGTAATCAGATGATACGTTGACACTACACAATCTGCGTTGGTGTCGATTACATATTGCCGCATTGCCTTGACCTTGTCCCACGTACTGCCGAACGATCCACCAATGCGATTATACATCCACTTGTCATATGCTTCTACATCATACCCTATCCAAGAGAAACGATAGAAGTCTAAACCAGCATCGACACAGTCGCGCATGAACTTACCTTCCATGCGATAACCATTAGAAAATATAAATGCTTTCGCACCATACTTCTTTACGATCTCAATGTATTTAGGTAGGTTACGGTTGAGTGTTGCTTCACCCGAACCATCTAGATTAACAACGCGCAATCCGTGTTGAGCACAGTCTGCTACGTTATCCTCGAACTCTTGAAGGGACATCTTCTTAAGGAAGTCTTTGTGCCTGCCACCAGTACGCACGTCTTGTGGGCACATACTACATGAGTAGTTGCACCCGCCATTCACTTCAATTACTGCTCTATCAATTTTCATATATTGGTTTAATCATTTTAACATATTCATCTAGTTTATTATCTATAGTCGCTAGAAATTTAGTTTTATCTCTAAACAATTTTTCTAAAGAACCATCAGGTCTATACAACGCTATTGCTTGAGGATCGTGACACTGATGTATTAAACTTTCTCCAATAAACACAGAAGGTTTTAATAAATTTCTAGCAACATAATGCCACATACCTTCATATCCTATCACTGCTCTGCAAGTTTTAATATGGTAAATTGCTTCTCTGACGGGAGTTCTATAATCTATTTCGGTTATGTCAAACTTGTGTTTTTCTTTTAGATACCAATCTACAATTTTGTTCCACTCTTTTTCACCGTAACTTTTTTTCCAATCAGGAGCAGGAGTTGCATTTTGAAAAGGTCTCCAAATAACAATTTTATTATCGTTAATAGGATGCTGAATAAGGTCTTCTCTAAAGATCCAACTGTTTATGTAGTTGGGCGGGTCTCCTCTTTTTTTATCTGTTCTGTTAAATCCTCTCCATCGCGCTTTATGTAGATCGTCGTCATCAGAATCGTAGATATGATTTACGATTACTCTATCATTTTCTTTGTATAAAGAATGAATGTAGTCAAATCGTTCAACTATTGTTTCTGGATCTTCGCAATGAAACAAATAATCTTTATTGTGATACCAGTGCAAGTCCATGTGCACTGGTTTATCGATCATATAAGAAACCATATGACAAGAATTTAATCCCATCATTGAGTCACCAACTCCGATAGTTCCTTTCCACTCTATCCAGTTGGAAACTTCCCAATAAAGTTTGTTAAACGGATCTTTTTTTCCTGTTCGAAAAATATTCACTGTTTACATTATCATTTGTATTATCATGAATTTTTATTTTTCTTTTATCTGAGCGATATTTGTCTTTGTTCTTTTTTTTATTCCGCGGATCGAAACGACCATACTTAGCCATTATGTTATCTACCTTGCCCTCTGTATGCTTTGTAACTTGCTTTCTTCTTTTTGTTTAGAGAATTTCTTTTAAACGTTCCATTTCCAATCGAAGTACCTTTCGGTTTTCTGGTTGGACGGACGACACCACCCACACTGCCTGCCATATTAAACTGCCTCTAACCTTTTCATTAATCGTTCCGCACGATTGGGCACTTGCTTGTGCCAACGCGAGTCACGACCTTCAACTGCTGCTTGTGCCCAGTCATGCGACATGATTGCTTTGGTCATGTTCTTGAACTTACTCAACCGAGTACGCCCCATGTTGAACATCATGTTGACCAAGATCTGTTGGACCTCATCTGGAAAGTCGTTAAACTCCCGCATGCCGTATAAAGCATGACACTCACTGATTGAGGTGTCAAGGTCTTTTTCGAAGCATTCCCATACTCTCTCTTCGGAGACTGGTGTTCCGAACTCTTGTCCCCATTCGGTATCTTCGTTGATAACAAGGTGCCCCACGCCAAAGGTGTGGTAACCGAGATGGTCTGCGTAAATCTCATACTTGACACCCTCGTCTACTTTTAATGTTTCAAAAATTTCTTCTCTGTTCATTTTAATCCCTCCAATGTTGCGATCAGTTCGTCATACTTTGCGATCTGTTCTAGTTCTTTTTCTAACGTTTCCATGAAGTCACCATGCTCTGCTACTCCCACAGGGTTAGCAATAAAGGTTTCCCAGTTAATAACATGATATGCCCTTTTACCTTTTAGGTATGACATCATTGCTTCATTAATATGCATCATTTTATACCCATCCATTCTTTCGTCATTATGTAGTCTCGTACAAAATCGCTACGCACTATATCTTCCCATCCGAAATTAACAATATTAAAGCGCCTCATGTTTTGCAATATCTGTAGAAACTTGTTGATACCTTCTTTTTCTTTTTCTCGTGTAAAATCAGATTGATGATAGTCGCCGCAAAAAATTATCTTGGTCGCTTGACCCACTCTGGTGACAATAGAATCAAGTTCATGAAAATTTAGGTTTTGCATCTCATCAACAAGGATGATACTGTTATTAAAAGTCAATCCTCTTATGTATGATGTGCTGCCGAAAGTAATATATCCATTGTGTACAAGTTTATCGTATGCTTTTACATCATCAAATAGTTCTGCGCAAGCAGCGCGGTATGGACCTGTAAATGCATCTAACTTATCTTCTAATGTTCCTGGTAGATATCCAACCTCTCGAGTGGGCACGACTGATCGGACGATGTGAAGGCAGTCATATGGTGAAGATTTGTCCATAACTTCTTCAAGAGCAAGATAGATTCCTAAAAATGTTTTCCCTGTTCCAGCAGTACCCACCATTGCCAGTTGATCTCCTTCCTTCCATGATTCGAAGGCGTCCTTCTGGTGTTTTGTAATAGGGTCAATCGTAAGCAGGTCGTCTAACCTGATGTTCATATTCTCTGTTTGCTGCTTCCTCATGTTTTAATAGTGTTGCCGCGTCCAGAGTTTTTCTTAATAGTTTTTAATATATCTCTCCAACCATTATCAGTTTTGGAGAGAGTAGAACCTTGTTGTGAAATGATGTTTAGAGGAGCAAGAACCTGAACCCATTCACCAGATTCTACCATTGTTTCTTTTTCTGAAATTTTTAAAAACATTTCCTCGACCTCTCCGGTCTTCACGTTTTTTAAGTCATATGTTGGCATAATAATTGGCACCCCGAAGGGTGCCTATTAGATAAGGATCACCCCCTTGTAACTTGTTGAATTGCAGCATCTAGAAACGCTTGTTTCCTTTGTAATTTATATGCTGCTTCTGCTTTTCCCTTTTTGTTTAACTTGTGTATATAATGACCAAGTTCTCTAGAATCTTTTTTTAAACGTTCGATTTGATTTACTACCATAGGCAGTCTCCTGTTCTAGTTAGGGGATCATAATCAATCTCGGATTAAATCGGGGTAAGCCTCCTTTACTAATTTTTCTGTTAATCCTTTCACGGAAGTTTTCTTGTTAATCATATCGACGAGTATTTCAGCGTCGCGTGGGTGTACTCCCTCGAGTATCTCAAGGAACATACGTTCTCTTTTCAGCGGTTTTAAATTTTCTGATTCTCGTAACCCTTTGACAAAATATTTGAATTTTCTATGTTGTTTTAAAAGAGTTGACATGTGAGAGTTATCTGGCGCTGGTTCATATGGAACCTTTCCTGTAGGAAGATTCCATTGAATTTTAGGATCGAAAGTGCCTTGTAATACGTCTCTTACAGGCATAATGTCGTTTTTTTGTAGGAAAGCAATCTTTTCTTTTCTTGTCTTTGCTTTTGCAACTTGGTCAAGAATTTCGTAAACTTGTAACTTCATATTAAACCTCTTAAGTAATTATATATAATTTTTATTCTTTTGTCAAATGCCTAGAATGTATTTTACAACCAACGAAATTGTTGTAATAGTTATCGTCCAAAAGAACGCCATTTTCAAACTGTAACCGAGCTTCATGATAAGAGCAATCGCCTTTGGTCCTACATAGTTTGATAATCTCTCTTTTATAGTTAGTCTCACTCCCCTCCACGACTCGTTCTTTAAGGGTTTCGTTTGACCCATAATATTTTTTCCAATCAGATTCTACCAGAGTTCTTTTTCTTCGTTTACGTGTTTTCGTAACAGGTAAAATTTTTGAGCGCCAAAAAAACTTCTTGCCGATATATTTTTTACCAGTATCAATTTCAGTAATACAGTAAACAAATCCTTGAAACGATTTGATATCTTCTTCCGTAGGATCGAAGACTTTATTATTCATATACCAAGTCATTTTTAAGTTTTCGTAGAAAAAAGATATATTTCTTCATCTTCTATTACAGCAACATAATCTAAATCTGTTTTATCCAAAAATTCTAAAGCTGTATGAATACTGTTTAATATAGGTTTTCCAGCTACATTAAATGAAGTGTTTAACAACATATCAAAATGTTCAAGAAGCGAATAAACAAATGGATTGCTTTCTTTAGTTACCGTTTGAAGTCTTGCTGTTCCGTCAACATGAACAACTGAGGGATATTTTTTAGCTGTTCTTTGGGTTGCTTTAACAGCAAAAGACATCCATTCAGTGTTATCAAAATTAGTAGAAATAAAATGTTTATCTGCTACTTCTTTTCTACAAACAGGAGCAAAGGGACGATACCATTCTCTTTTTTTAATGTTAAGATTAACATTATCTCTGGCGTTAGGATAACTTGGGTCGCATAATATAGATCTGTGTCCCAAAGCTCTAGGACCTTTTTCTACATTTCCTTGTACGATACCTATAACTTTACCTTCTTTTAACTTTTTTGCTAGATTTTCTACTGTTATTTTTTCTGCGTTTTTATGTTTTTCCCAGTAATTAAAATGTTCTTGTAAACGATGTTTATCTTCTAAAGGAAAATCAGAGTAAAGTTTAAATTGTTTCTCAACATCTATTCCATGCTCTGTTAAATATTTGATCGCTATTCCCATTGAAATATTTTGATCGCCAGGATCCGGAGGAACAAATACATTACAGGATAATTGTTCTTTTACTACTTCATTTACTATGACATTAAATGCAGATCCGCCCGTAATAACTAAATTATTATCATGCTCTCTTAACAGTTTTTTTATGTGAGGCGTGGATAAGAATTCAACTGTAAATTCTTCAGCTGCTTTTTGCGCTGCGTAACAGTGATAAATTTCATTATCTTCGTTCCATATCTGTTTTCTTTCTACGAATTGAAAACTAGGTTGTTGTTGTGTTTTGTTTTCCCAGATAAGATTCCAAGGCATAGCATGAGCGTCATTCATAACAGGTTTATTCTGTCGCCACCTTAACATGTTAAACGTTGACCACATTAATCCTTTATAGTAATCTACTTCATCTGGTCTTTTTAGGCGATGACCATACGAAGCTAATCCCATTACTTTACCTGGATAATCTAATATTTCTGACAAACCCGAAACTTGTACATGAGGAGAAATATAATTCTTACACAAAAATCCTAAACAATTAAAAACATGACCATAACCATTTACCCGTTTATATTCTGTGACGTTATCAAAAATTTTATTTCTACAAGTGCTCATACCTGTTTTGGTATCATCTCCTCCACCATCATGAGAATATATTAATGCATTTTCAAATGGCGAAGCATAATACGCAGAGATTTGATGCATATGGTGATGTTGCCAAGTGGGATCGGAGTTTTGACTTCCACGGACTTCGACTAATTTAAATCCGTTATATTTTCTTCCCATCTCCTTGGCAAGAGCATTCCAAGGTTCTGCTCTATTATTAGGATACAGCGTATACACTACAAGTTTATCTGGAACTTGAAACCATTTAGTGTCAACAAGTCTAGACAAAAATCTGACGGTCTTGTCTAAAGTTCCGCTTTCATTTTCTGCAGAAAATGGTGGTAAATCTCTATGCTTAATTTGAAAAATTTTTTCCAATTCTGCATATTTGAATTCTTTAGTGTCAAAATTATATTGTGTTATTGACGCGTCATGCCCTTGAACCAAAAACCATATAATCATATTTAATCTTCTTTTTGTTCAACCCATTCTTCGTTCATATCTTCGCCGCACATAGGACAATAGCAAGGAAGTTCATTTTCATTAATTACTTCAATTTCTATCTGCACTTCACAAGAAGAACATTCTAACTTATACTTATATTCTTCCATGATGGTCCCTAAAAATCCAATGAACGTCTCGTTTTTCGTCAAATATTACAACATGATCAAGTTCTGTATCTTCAAGCATTTTTAATGCTGTTTCAATTTTATTAAGAATGGGTCTCCCACCTTCATTAAATGAAGTATTGAGTAAAACTTCACCGTCAACAAATTTTAAAGCATGATAAATAAAAGGTTCGTCAATTCTTTTAAGAAGTTGTAATCTTGCTGTACCGTCTTCGTGCGTTATTGCTTTTAAATTTTCTTGATGTTGTTTTTTAACAGTTACCGCATATGCCATGGTTTCCATATTATCCCATTTAATGCTATTAAAATATTTTTTAGCTTTTTCTTCTCTACAAACAGGAGCAAAAGGGCGATACCATTCTCGATGTTTTACTTTTTTATTTAATGTATCTTTCATATTTGGGTATTTTGGATTACAAAGGATTGACCTGTGACATAAAGCTCTTGGTCCAACTTCTATTGTTCCTGACAAATATCCAATAATTTTCCCTCTGTTAAAATATTCAATAGCAAGAGTTTTTGCGTCGATAGGTTTAGCAGCATAATATTTTATGTAGTAATCAAGTTTCTCTTCGTCTAACAAACGAAGAGAACTATGGTTTCCTATCTTGGGCATATTATTCTTTTCATAATTTGCCAAGAATCCTATTGAAAGCGCGCCATCCGAAGGATCAGGAGGAACAAAAAAATTTACATGAGGATACTTCGTTTTTATTTCTTCGTTAAAAAGTACATTTAATGCTCCTCCACCAGATAAAACGACATTATTTTCATATTCTTCTAAATAAGGAACCAGTTCTTTTTCAAAAGTTTTATGCATCACAACTTGAAATAACTTTTGTGATGCCCATGCCATATCTGCGTCGCTCAAATTCTGTAAAGATTTTCGCCATTGTTTGAAGGTAGATATATTTGATGTATGTTGATCCCATTCTTCTTGATTTTCTTTCCTACCTGTATAGAAATTAGATTCTCTATAGTAATCATATAATTCCAAAAAATTATCGCTATATTTTCCATATGCTGAAAGACCCATAACCTTGCCAGCATAATCAGGCATTGATGTTTTTGGAGAAATTATTTCCATATCTCTGCCAATTTGCGAATAACTTGTAACTATGTTATTAGGAATTACTTTACTGTATTCACAAACATAGTCGTTAACACCGAATACGTTACAACTTTCCCAATCTCCTCCGCCGTCATAAGTTAAAATTAAAGATTTTTTAAATGGACTTTCATGATATCCATATAATCCATGACAATAATGGTGTGAAGGGTTTCTATCTTTGATGATGTGTTTATTTTTTGCTCTTATTAAAGAAGATAAAATATTTACATGAGGATATGATTTAAAATAATTTCTTTTTACAGTGACATTTTGATATCTTTTAAGATATAAATTGTCAAAAATTTCATCAAGAATCCCAATGTGTTCTAAAAAATCATAAAATCCTTCAAAAACAATTCTGTGATTTTCCGCAGAATGTAATTGTACTCCTGGTCCAGGTATATGATTAGTCAACCAAGATTTCGGGGTTGGTAAAAAATGCTTTACATTAAAAAATTTGTCTAACGGGTAATATTCTGCTTTTTTAGACATAGGATCATTTATAATACAAGAAGCATCATGTCCTAAGTAAAACGCGATATTTCTCACTATGCGATCTCGCAGAAACCAGCAGCACATGCTAGTTCTTGAGATCCTACTGTCATGTCAGATGCTTCATACTCCGCAAGATCTGACCACACCACATCTTTAGGCATACGTAACAACATCTCTTTATACTCGGCTTCAGAGCAATCCTGGTACGGTGCCTGCTTGTATGTGTGTTCAGAGAAGGGTAAGAACGACACACCAGACATGTAATCAAAGTTAGCATAAACCCAAGCACCTACTTCCATCCACTCGTTCTCTTTCACAGAAATCGTCACAGATGGTTTGTGTTCACACCAGTGCTTCTGATAGACCAACCACATCTCCAGTTGTTCAATTGCACTCATGTCCTGACGGAACACAGCATTCTTATCTACCTTCACAGGGAAAGAAAATACTGATGTGTGCGAAGGGTTCATCTGATCGTCTTCAACAGGAAACCCCTTGTCCACCATAAATTGAGTCAATGGATCTTTCTTGTCACCACGGACTGTGCGAATGTAGAAAGGATTGTGACGAGCATGGATACCTGATGCGGCATCAACTAACTGTGACACCGTACCTGATGGTTTGACACAGGTGATAGCAACGCTCTGGTTAATACCGAGTTTCTTTGCCATCTCAGCATTGACCTTGACTGCTTCTGCTTTCAGTTCTTCTAGCAACGAGGGAAGATCACCGATCTTACCGTTGGTGAATTTGTTGTCCATGATACCAGTCATAGACACACCGAGCAATCGCTCCTCTTCGCAGTTTTTCTTCCACCCCTTGGAGATGTACTTGAAGTTAACCAGCGAAGACTGGAACGTGCCTAGAATAGTTGCGAGACGAACTTTTTCAAGTAGCGTCTCGCGGGTGTCGCTCGCACGAACCACAACCTCAGAGAGATTACAGAACTCACGCGAGCGAAGAATGATCTCAGAACAAGGGTTGGTGCCAAACTCATGGTCACCCACCTCGCGTCGACCAGACTTCTCTGCCATCATATTGGCAGACTGACGGTTGAAAATACCACGCTCTCCTGATTTGGAGTCGTATAGTGCCTTCCACTCGTCCATGAAGATACCGATATCTGGTTTCTCAGCATATGCTGCGCTGTTGTTTGCGAGTGCGCGTTGCCCATGGTCGTTCCACCACTGCCCCGCTTTCGCATGGCGCATCCTATCGTCTGACAGGTTAGACAGTGAGATCAAAGCAGAGCGACGAACACCACCCACAACCACGATCTCAGCAATTTTACACACGATGTCATGACACTCTACGGAAGTGAGTTTTCTCCCTGCCGCAAGTTTGAATGTCTCAACACAGAACGTGAATAGATTCTCCAAAGGTTCAGGTCCACTCGCACGACCACCGAAGGTCTTGAGAGGAGCACCTGACGGACGAACTTTGCTTACATCCCACTGAGGAACCTGACCTGCATATAGCAGACCCACCAATTCTTTCATTGCCTTTGCCCAACCGAGTTTGCTGTCCCCCACTACAATTGTAGTATCAGTGTCATGGAACTCATCTGCAACTGCTGGCATTTGTGAGATGTGTTGACGTTCTACCGAAAATCCAACACCAGTACCATTCATAAGAACATACAGGATTTCATCAAAAGATGATGGTTTATCAACCGCAATATAAGAGCAGTTGTATCCTGCGATGTTCTCTCGTTTCAGTGCCTCACCTGCAGTCATCAAGCATCTCATGGATGGCATGACCCGTTGTGACAACACTGCTTCTTCCAGTTCCTCTCTCAGTTTCTTAGGCAACTTGTAGTTGCAAGTCTCATCAAGATGCTCTGTAAAAAAATTGAAATAACGCCCAATCGTTTCTTCCCACGTTTCTCTTCGCCCCTCATCTTCTAACCATCTAGAATATCGGGATAGGTGTATAAATTCTTGGTAACTGGTGGGTAAATAATTGCTGGGCATACGGGTGCGCTCCTACACGTCAAGGGATTATTTTTCTAGTGGAACTATTATATATTATTATTTGGACTTAGTCAACTGCAGAATTATTTTCTTGCCATTCTTCTGCGGTAGTCCCTTCGGACTCAGTTGTTGCTTCACGATAGTAGATGATCAACTCTTTTTGTTGACGCACATATCGACGCACTTCTTGGAAGTTCTCTGCCATCTTCTCATAACCGTCAGGCAGTAGAGCAAAGACTACGAAGTTTCCATCAAGGATCTTCTCGATCTCTTTCTTCTTCTCTTCGTAATTCTCTTCGGTGATAACAAAGAAATTGACATCAAGCAAATCGATCTCACCAGGAAGAGGTGGTTGATAGATGCGTAAAGGAACCTTTTCAGTTACCGTTACTATCTGTGGTTCCGGTTGAACCACTATCGGTTCCGGACCCCACTCCAGTCTCGGCATCAGGTTGCACCCCGTCAGTAGGAGTGGTGCTGTCAATATCCATAAGTTCTTTTGTATCATTTTCTAATTCCCTAAAAACATTTGCTGTTTTGGCGTTCATTCGTTTTTCAATCATTCCCGGTTTTGCTCGTGCGAGTCGAGTGAGGTTGTGATCCTTGAAGATTCTCATCGCATTGTCTTTATCTTTCTGCAACTGATTGTTCTTCAGAGTCAACTTGTTCATTGCTTCGCCTTGTTTCTTGGCGTTCTCTTCTGCTGCCTTGAGCGATGCTTCTGCTGTGTTGACGGCAAGTTCTAACTGAACTTGGTTCTCTTTGAGAGTACGGTTGTTTGCTTCTAGTTTAGCAATACCTGCTTCAAATTTGGCAACCGTAGTTGTATGATACGCATATCCACCACCAATTGCACCAATAAAAGCAATTATTAAATATATTTTAAACATTATCTATTTTCTCCAAATGTTTTTTGTTGCTGCGTTCTCAAAACTAAACCCCCAGTATTCAATATCTTCTTTATACCAATCCGCAACTATTTCATAGGTTCTTTCAGTATATATGCTTTTGTAATCAGGCACCTCGTCGTTCGCAACTTTAAAATATTTTGATGGATTATTCGGATTAAACGTAAGATTTCTTTTCTCTAAATTCAAGTAAGGCATATTAAAATATGCTCTTAAATCATCTTCTAAATTTTCTTGGCGGAGGATGTCGCAAACAACTTTACCGTTATCATTTATCACATGATCTTTTTGAGGATACCATCCACGGACAGCTCGGTGCCAATAGAAATCTTTGTTGCCCCATATATTTCTTTCAGAAAGGAATTCTTCGAAACTAGAAACGTTATGAGACCCTTCTTCTGACTGTCCTTGTGCAATAACCTTTTTAGCAAAAAAATACCTAGACACAACTTTAGACCAAGGGTTTCTCACAACAGCAAATGGAGTCAATAATTTAAGTAGATCTTGATTAACGTCTCTGATTCTGGCGTGCGCATAACTGTTGGCGTCTTTGCTTTTCGCCATCGTTTTTTCTAAATTCTTTGCGTATTTCTCAGAGATAAGATCATCGCGTTGAATATTTTTAATCTTCGAAGAAATAAAACTATTTCTTTTGAGCGCAGTGCCACCGTTTTTAGGTATGTGAATAAATAATTTCGTTATCATTACTTAATTACAGGAAAATGACGAGGACAATATCTGTTCTGGTATTTGACACACCATTCAATCCAATTATTCTTCAAAAGATCGCCATCTTTTATATTTTTTCTCCTCCAAAGGTAGAGTGGTACATACCAATCTTCATATAAAGTTTTGGTCCTAGAACTTGTTTTGTATACGTCATTACAAATTCTATAATAATTTAAATTTTGCATATAATCAAGCATTTTAATTTTATATTTTTTATTTTCAGGTCTATAATGAATGTCGTGTTCAAAAGTTAAAAAATTAAATGTAATACCAGCGTCAACTATTTTTTTAGTTATTTCTATTCCTAATTTAGCGTCGTCAACATCTATTTGAATAAATCCAAAATGTTTTATAGGAAATTTTGAATAATCTACATTAATAGCGTCATCCCAAATTACTCTTGTTTCATCTCTCCAAGATTGTTCCCACGATGATTTATAACTATGATTTTTTTCTATAGAAATCCCCTTCCATTGCAAATGCTCTAAAAGAGAAGTATTATTGCCATCTGTGGTTGGAAGTCCAGCGCCAATTTCCAAATAATAATAATCTTGTGATGTTCGATTTATTTCTAGCGCAGCAACATCTTGCATTGCATGTGAGTAAGACAGTATAAATTGTTTAGCCGGTATAGACATTTTTTGTTGCACCTGTATCAAAATCGAACCCCCAATAGTTAATGTCTTCTGACATCAAATCGGCGACATACTGTATTTGTTCTGGAGTGTATTCTTCTTTATAGTTTTTATATTTTATTTTTTCTGGATTAGGAAAAATTTCTTCTTGAGGCATGTTTATACCAAGATATGTCAACACGTCTTTTTTAAGATTTTCAAATCTTAAAAAATCAACATTTCTATCCCATCCTTCTACAAAAGTTTTTTGTGAATGATAATTCCATAAAGGACTGTTTTCTTTACACGGAGGAAACTTATCAAATTGCTCCCATTCTTCCTTAGCATTACAATAATCATCAAAACTGTATTTCGTTTTATCTTTAGGAATTAAAGATTCGTCATTGACGCCGTTTGCTTCAAGGAAAAATAAAATTTCGTCATATCTTTCTAAAACATGTAGATAGTGTGAATAGAATTTAGACCAAGGGTTTCTAACAATCATGTAGACTTGGTTACCTTTTATCTTTTCGGGGTCGACATATTTCAAAGGAGTGTGTGGATTAAACATTCCTGGATCTAAGAAAGGAACGTTTTGTAAAAAAGAACGAATCATTTCTCTGTGTTCTTTTTTATGGGTATGTCTACGAATTACGTCTGTTTGACGAGTATCGTATAATGCCAAACGCAGCGCTCTTCCGCCTGTTTTTGGAGAATGTAAAAATATTTTATTGGTATTATATTTTTCATCTGGTCCGAGTTGAAACAAAACTTTTTCTGACCATTTTACTTTTTGTGTTTCTAACCATTCATTATATTGTTGATCTTTAAGATCTTTATCAAGATAATTCATAATTTATTTTGTTGTCCTTTTCCTTTTACCTGCTACTTCTATATATCCTCTTGTAAGAATCTTATATTTTTTCTTTTTCTTTGGTCCTGGTGGTTGATCTGGCGGCAATCCCGCTATACCAGAGCCTGTGTTCATTGCTGCAGTTTCTGTAAACTCTTTGAAAGATTTCATCGGTAGATTTCCCCAACAGTAAAATGTACTGCTTGATTTGTGTTTATATGTTTTCCTTCATAAATTTTTAATCCAAGAACTTCATCTATTGGAAAACAATTTTCCAGAATGCGAATTTTATCTTTTGCGTATACAATTTCTTGTAGGTTGAGCGATAATAATTTATCATTTTTTAATTTATAGATTCCCGGAGAAATTTGTCCTCCTGGCATATAAAACCATTCGTGTTCTTCAGTCAGCAAATCTAAAATTTCTATATTCGATTCTTCTAAAATTTTGTTAAGATTCTTGTCAGAGATTCCTAAGTTCTCTTTAATTAAATATAGAGCAGAAGCTAGACTTACTAATTTTTTTGAACCTCCTGGAATCAATCTTTTTACATTATACACTAATCTATGGAAAGTTGTATAGGCAGATTTTTCTTCAGGAGTAGTTACTTTTTTAGTTTTTATCCTTTTACCATTTTCATCTATGATTCCTAATTTATATGCATCAGTGTCTTTCCAGTTTGTAACTAGAAATTTAATAAATCTAAATGTATAAAACAGATCACCCGCTCTTGACGCTAAAGACATTAAATTTTCCTTAATCTATCGACTACTTTATCATCCATCGGTATACCTGTATATTTATCATTTGCAATTATTTTAAGAAATAATAAAAACGGTTTGACGATAGACCAATAATCTTCTCGTTCTTCCAATTTGTATTCTAGCATTTTTAATCCCGCTTCAATACCAAAAACATTAAACAATACTATTAAATGATTTAACAGCAACCTTTCTGAAAGATCCCCGTTATTCAAATATCGGTTTAACAACCTTTTTATGTACTTGAATTTTTTTAGATCTTCATGAAATTCTTCTGCGTCAATGCATGTTGGGTTGTAATAATGTCTTGCTGCGAATAAAAGGAAAACATCTTCGTTTAGTGTTTGAAATAGTTTCATACTGTAAAACTTTCTCCACAACCACATTCTGCTTTAATGTTAGGGTTGTTAAATTCAATCCCAGCGTTCAACCCTTTTGTTACATAATCCATTTCACTTCCGTCAATATAGTTTAAACTTTTAGGATCAACAAAGATATCTATACCTTTATCTTTGAACCGATTGTCATGTTCTCCTGCTTCATCAACAGGTTCTACGATATAAGCAAAACCTGAACAACCTGTTGCTTTTATACCAACTCGGATTCCAATTCCTTTTCCCCGTTGTTTGATGTAATTGAATATGTGGTCAGACGCTGACTGCGTTAACGTTATCATGTTTATCCCTGTAATCTTTTATCGCTGCTTTAATTGCATCTTCGGCAAGTACACTACAGTGGATTTTGACGGGTGGGAGTGCAAGTTCGTCTGCGATCTCGGAGTTGGTAATACTCCCAGCTTCATCAAGACTGCGACCTTTAACCCATTCGGTAAGCAGTGAGGAAGACGCGATAGCACTTCCGCATCCGTAGGTTTTAAATTTAGCATCTTCGATAATTCCATCATCATTCACCTGTATCTGCAATAGCATCACATCACCACAAGCAGGAGCGCCAACCATTCCGGTTCCAACGTCTTCTGCTTCTTTATCTAGCCTTCCCACATTACGAGGATTCTCGTAGTGGTCCATCACCTTATCTGAATATGCCATTACTTCTCAGTTTTAAGTAAAGTCCATGCTCCATAAGCAAGTCCTGCCCATGCTAACATCTTAGCAAGACCACCGAATAAAATAACCATACCACATACAGCACAGATTACAATGCCATCCATAGTAGTACGTTCACCCATAAGTTTTTTTGCGTATTTCATTGTGCTTTTCTCCAGTATTATTTTTTTCTTCGCCATCACGCATCATATTCATATCCAAAGAATTCTATTTCTTTTGCGTATTTTTCTTTAACAAATTCTTTTAATGGTTCATCATAAAAGGTTCTCCAATCAAAGTTTTCTTTGTTTACATTGGTCACATTGTATGTTTCTAATTCTCTATGATCATTAAAAAAGTTTTGTATTAGTTTAAAATCTTCCTTTAAATTTTCATGCTTTAATATCGTATCAGTTTCTTTATACCATAAGTCTTGTGGAAGATAATGCCTTGAAGGGTTTCTAACAAACTCTTCAAAGGTTTTTCTCACGAACCAGGACCGATCGTATTTTTTCTCAGATCCATACTTTGTATATAGATATCCACTTACAAGACGAGACCATGGATTTCGAACAACAACAAAAACGTTTTCTAATTTTTCTTGTTTCCAATTCTCATCATACCATTGTCTTTTCGGGTGACCCTGTGAACAATCTCTATAGGTTAAATCAACATTTGGACTTTGTTTAAACCAATTAATTATCGCTTGTCCTGCAGTTTTTGGTATATGTATGAAAGTTGCATTCCTATTTGCAATTTCAGAAATTGTACGCATATTTCATTCTTCATTCATGTAACAGTTATGACTACCTTGCTTGACCCAATAGAGTTCTGCACAGATACGTTTATACCATTGTCTGTCTACTTCACCCCTTGAATCCTGCGGTAGTTTTTTTGCTTCCTCTTCGAGCATTACAATACGCATATCAATGTACGCATCGTATGCTCGAATAGAATCGTAAGGTTTTCCTCGCCTAGCCAATTTGAGTGCCGCGTTTGGTGTGCCCGTTCCATGCTACAAAACCAGCAAGACGGAGTGACCAGTATGCAAGATAGTTCAATACTTTGAATCCGTTGACTTCAATACAAATGTCACGGAACAAAATGTCTGCTTCTTTCTGCGTCATCACACCACAGTTGGGTCGCTTCTTGGTGTCTTTCAACAGCGTAGCATATTTGTAGATGTAATCGTGGACTAATCCGCCCATCAACAAAACACCTACTGGCGATAAGAATGTTGCGAGAAATTTGGGCACTGAAGCACCATCAAACTGAAATCCAGCAGGGATGACATGCTTCTGACCATTGACTTCGAAGTGCCAATCTTCTGCGATCTCCCACTGACGTACACCCATCAACCACAACCAAACGCCCTTCCAGAATCCTTTGTCAGCGGTACCAATAGGCAATGGTTGCATCTTAGGCATAGTTTCGTGTTTAAATCCAACACGCTCTTCCCCCTGCCCGTCAAGTTTTGTACAAACCCAACCAGCAAGAACAATAACGCCGACAATTACCCATTGCCAAAACGTCATAGCAAGATCTAGAATTAATTCGACCATAGAAATTCTCCTTTATCATTTCTATGGTTATTTATAGGGATTAAAAGGTGTAACGGACTTCCGTTTCTAATTTAGATTTCAACTGAGAGGCGTCCTTACCTTCGAATTTACCTTTGATAGTGAGGTTCTTATCCCATTTGAATTTGTAACCCGCTTCAAAACTATGACCGTCCGTCATGTGCCCACCTTCGATATAAACTTTACCGAATGTAGTTTTCTTTTCGAAACCTAATCGTGTATGGTTCGTGGTATCACCACGATGACCTTCGGTGTACTTAGTTTCAGATTTGATTTCAATATATGTGTCTGCATTTGCTTCAAGCATCATGAACAGACTACCAATCAAAACTACGATAACGATTGTTTCTTTCCAGTTCTTTTTCATATTACTACTGCTATGATTATAACAACACAGTTCAACAAAGACCCGCACAGCATTCCTTGTAAGAATATCTCTTGCTTATAAGTCATCGGGTGCCTCCACAATGTAGGCAATTGAATTTTTATTTAATAAAACAACCGCCCCATTAGGTCTTTTAAACTTAATGAATTGGTGTTCGTCATTTATAACATCACTAAGGTTTGGCCACTGAGTGACCAGACGTCCAAATAGCGTAGTGCCATTGGTAAAATTAACTTGTACTCGCATGATTTATCTCCTAATCAGCGAGAGGGTTGTCTA